>Ga0315909_10000063_pt1 | contig 136184 bp, 134 predicted proteins | sample LakEriMetagenome_11_FD_203527 | JGI IMG/M metagenome (GOLD analysis project Ga0315909, IMG submission 203527) | Freshwater fungal communities from buoy surface, Lake Erie, Ohio, United States - Buoy 2 MA125 | ecosystem: Environmental > Aquatic > Freshwater > Lake | place: USA: Lake Erie, Ohio... | reverse complement strand
CTAATGGAACATCGGGAACCAATGGAACTAGCGGAACTAATGGTACGAACGGTACAAGTGGAACAAATGGAACTAGCGGTACTAATGGAACTAGCGGTACTAATGGGACAAATGGTACGAGCGGGACTAATGGAACATCGGGAACCAATGGAACTAGCGGAACTAATGGTACGAACGGTACAAGTGGAACAAATGGAACTAGCGGTACTAATGGAACTAGCGGTACTAATGGGACAAATGGTACGAGCGGGACCAATGGAACATCAGGAACAAATGGTACAAATGGTTCAAGTGGTACCAACGGAACTAGCGGAACAAATGGTACGAATGGTACCAACGGTACTAGCGGAACAAATGGTTCAAGCGGTACTAATGGTACTTCAGGAACTAACGGAACTAATGGTACTAGCGGAACAAATGGTTCAAGCGGTACTAATGGTACTTCAGGAACTAACGGAACTAATGGATCTTCAGGTACTAATGGTACATCTGGTACTAATGGAACCAACGGAACTAGCGGAACAAATGGTACTTCAGGAACCAACGGTACTAGTGGAACAAACGGAACAAATGGAACTAGTGGAACAAATGGTTCTTCAGGTACAAACGGAACAAATGGTTCGAGTGGTACCAACGGAACTAGCGGGACCAATGGAACTTCAGGAACTAATGGAACAAATGGTACAAGTGGTACTAATGGAACATCAGGAACTAATGGATCTTCGGGAACTAATGGTACTAGCGGTACTAACGGAACATCAGGAACGAATGGTACTAGCGGAACAAACGGAACTTCAGGAACCAACGGGACTAATGGAACATCAGGTACAAATGGAACGTCAGGGACTAACGGTACAAATGGGTCAAGTGGTACAAACGGAACGTCAGGTACTAATGGGACTTCGGGAACAAATGGAACCAACGGTACAAATGGGTCAAGTGGTACAAACGGAACAAACGGTACAAGTGGAACCAACGGAACATCGGGAACTAATGGTTCTAGCGGTACGAATGGTACTTCAGGAACTAATGGTACGAATGGATCTTCGGGAACTAATGGTACTAGCGGTACTAACGGAACTAATGGATCTTCAGGTACAAATGGAACATCAGGTACTAACGGAACTAATGGATCTTCAGGTACAAATGGAACATCAGGTACTAACGGAACTAATGGATCTTCAGGTACAAATGGAACGTCAGGAACTAATGGAACTTCAGGTACAAACGGAACAAACGGTAGTTCGGGAACAAATGGAACTAGCGGTACAAATGGGACTAATGGCTCTTCAGGAACAAATGGAACTTCAGGAACCAACGGAACAAACGGTACTTCAGGAACCAACGGAACATCGGGTACTAACGGAACTAGTGGGACAAATGGTACTAACGGGTCTTCAGGTACAAATGGAACGTCAGGAACTAATGGAACTTCAGGTACAAACGGAACAAACGGTAGTTCGGGAACAAATGGAACTAGCGGTACAAATGGGACTAATGGATCTTCAGGTACTAACGGGACAAATGGTTCAAGCGGTACCAACGGAACTTCAGGAACTAACGGAACATCCGGTACTAATGGAACAAATGGTTCAAGTGGTACCAACGGAACTAGTGGTACTAACGGAACAAATGGATCGAGCGGTACAAATGGAACAAACGGTTCAAGTGGAACAAACGGAACATCAGGAACTAATGGTACAAGTGGAACCAACGGAACATCAGGAACTAATGGAACCAATGGTACAAGTGGGGTTTCTCCTACAGTACCTGGAGCTAATAATGAAGTACTAACTTCAGATGGTGCGGGCGGCATAGTTGCTGAATCACTTTTAACTTTTGATGGTACAATCACATCACCTTACTTGAATATTAATTCAGTAAAGGTAGGTAGAGGGAATAACAATGTTGCAACTAACATTTCAATTGGATGTACGGTTGCATTTGCTAATACCGCAACGGGACCATTAAACATTGCAATTGGTGGATTTTCTTTAAAATGTAATACTACAGGATGTAGGAATGTTGGTATTGGACCGAACAGCCTTTACACGAATACTTCAGGAAATAGAAATATTGGTATTGGATATAGGTCTTTACTGTTGAACTCGAATGGTGCAGAAAACGTCGCAATAGGGGGACAATCTACTTTATCTTCAAATACCTCGGGAAGTAATAATGTTGGTATTGGTAGCTACGCTTTGAGATATACAACAACAGGAAATTACAACTTTGCGATTGGTAGTAGAGTATTAAATTGTAATACAACGGGAAGTTGTAATATTGGTATTGGTCGATTATCATTATATTGTAACACAACTGGTTGTCACAACACGGCATTTGGATTTTGTTCATTACGTAGTAATACTACAGGTTCACAAAATAATGCAATGGGTCAATACGCATTGAGAAGTAACACTACAGGTTCACAAAATAATGCATTTGGGCGTAATGCTTTACGAAGCAATGTTAGTGGTGTCAATAACGTCGCAATTGGTGATGGTACTTTATTTAATAATACAATTGGTAGTGGTAATTTAGCAGTTGGGTATCGATCTATGTCTTCAAACATAAATGGGGGTAATAATACCGCAATTGGTAGATACTCTTTACAATCTAACACACAGGGAACCTATAATAACGCGATAGGATTATCTTCATTACGTAATAACACATTAGGTTGTCATAATACGGCAATTGGTAGGTATTCATTGTTAAATAACAATACAGGTAACTTTAATACCGCAATTGGTCAATATGCTTTAAGAAATAATACGTCGGGTCTTCATAACATAGCAATTGGTTGTCAATCCTTACGTTATAATACAACAGGGTGTGATAATGTTTCGTTTGGACGAGACGCATTACGTTTCTCTACAACAGGCAGTAATAATATTGGAATTGGTAGAGAAACTCTATACGCATTTGGGGCTAAATATGACAACGTTGCGATAGGGTATCGATCTTTAAAATGCGTAACAACAGGATGTTGTAATATAGCAATTGGTAGACGAGCATCATATAATAATACAACTGGTAATAATAATGTTTCTATTGGATCGGGAGTATTATTTCAAAATACAACGGGTTGTCAAAATATTGGAATAGGAATATCTAATTTAGATAATAATACGACAGGTTATCAGAATATCTCCATAGGTGCGTCCGCTTCACTTGCCAATACAACTGGATCACGAAACCTTTCAATTGGGTACAGAGCATTATTTTCAAATGTTGGGGGTTGTTATAATATTGCAATAGGTCACTTTAGTTTATATTGTAGTAATACACTAAGTCACGAAATTGCAATTGGTTCGGAAGCTATGAGATATAGAGCCCCTTTCAATTTACCTGGACCTGCAAATATTGCTATTGGTCTGTTCGCCCTAAGGGGGTGTAACTATACGTATAAACAATGTGGATATGGAAACATTGCAATTGGCGGTTGTTCTCAAAGATATAACTCTACAGGACATTACAATATAGGTATAGGTAGTAACACATTAACTTTAAATAAAACTGGACGGCAAAATGTTGCTATTGGTGCAAATGCACTTAGAAATACAACAGCTTACAATCCATCCGTAGCGGTAGGTTTTTTAGCCTTATGTACCCAAACAACAGGTTATAATAATACTGCAGTAGGTACGAGAGCTTTACAATCAAATTCAACTGGTATTAGAAATACCGCAGTTGGTCATTTCGCATTAATATATAATACTGGAAATGACAATACTGGAGTGGGTTACAATACTCAAAATAATGGAGGAACTGCATATGCAAATAGTTCCTTAGGAAGTAAAACATTAGAGTCCAACATAGCAGGTTTTCATAATGTTGCTATGGGATATAGAGCATTAGCAAAAAATTTGACTGGTTTTAAAAATACTGGTTTAGGTTCTCGTTCAATAGAAAATAATACTTATGGTCATAATAATATTGGAATTGGTTATCAATCTCTATATAACAATAACACAGGATATCAAAACATTGCAATAGGTACTTGTAGTTTACTAAATAATACATACGGTCAATTTAATATTGCTCAAGGATATAGAGCCATGTATAATAACACGTATGGATGTTTTAACGTTGCAATTGGTAGATGTGTACTTGAAAATAATACAACCGCAAATGAAAACATTGCTATCGGTAGAAAACCTTTATTCTCAAACACTACAGGTACTCAAAACATCGCTTTAGGTAGAAACGCACTTATCTGTAACTCAACAGGAAATTACAACATTGCAATGGGTAGAACTGCACTATATGAAAATACAACTGGTGTAGGAAACGTTTCAATTGGTATTCGAACAATGGCATATAACAAATCAGGATCTTGTAATGTTGTTTTAGGTTATAGAGCAAATTATAATGGTTATCAGTCGTGTTTTAATGTGTTTATAGGTACTAAAGCAGGTTGTAATCATTCTTGTTATTGTACTAATGCTAATGTTGCAATAGGATTTCAAGCTTTATTCTCAAGTGTTGCAACTTCAGAAAACGTTGCTATTGGTACTGAAACATTATATGGTAATACTTCGGGTGGTGTAAACGTTGCAATAGGGGAAAGATCTCAAAGAAATTTAACTACAGGTCAAAGAAACGTAAGTGTTGGTTCGCGAGCCATGTATTATGCAACCACAACTAGATATAGTATTGGTGTAGGTGCTTGGGCGGGGTCTAAATTAACTACAGGTTATGATAATATTGCAATCGGTAGATGTGCATCTTATAATCAACCAACAACATCTAAGAATAATATTGCCATAGGTAGAGAAGCAAACTGTGCAACAACTTATCAAGGTGATAATAATATATTTTTGGGTTACAGAACTGGTATGCCGACTGGTAACTACACCGCTTCAGTTGCGATAGGTGGTTATACAGACATACAAGCTAGTAATTATATACACTTTGGTTCTGCAGTAGGAGGATTCAATTTGGGGGTTGTTAGTTCAGGTATTGGATGTACGGTTAGTGATATTTGGCCTGTTTATATCAATGGAGTGTTGAGAAAAATAATGTTATCTTGTTAAAAAACATAGACATTTTTATTAACTATAGTATTTTTTAAAATAAAAAATGGTACAAAAAATATTTTATAACACATCACTCCCAAGAGCAGGGTCTACATTACTTCAAAACATTTTGATGCAAAATCCTGAATTTTATTCAACACCAACTTCTGGCCTTGCTGATTTATTGATGACTGCAAGGAGTGTTTATTCAACAGGAGACGCATTTAGAGCTCAAGATCCTGAGGAAATGAAAAATGGAATGAAAAATTTCTATAAACAAGGTTTGTATGGGTTTTATAATGCAATTACAAATAGACCGTATGTTTTTGAAAAAAGTAGGGCTTGGATCGGTAATTATGGATTTTTGGAGTTTTTTGAAGAAGATATCAAAATGGTTTGTATGGTTAGAGACTTACGTTCTATTTTTTCATCAATGGAAAAAAACTTTAGAAAAAATCAACACAAAGATCCTATGATTGTCAATGGAGTTGAATTGAAAAATATGACAACAGTTGCAAGAATTGATCACTTCTCAACAACTCCACCTGTTGGTCCGTCAATTGAATGGTTATTTGAAGCAATACACCAAGGATATGATAAAAAAATTCATTTTATACGTTTTGAAGATTTGACTGTAAATCCTGAAAAAGAAATGAAAAAACTATATAACTATTTAGGATTTGATTATTATCCTCACCACTTTACAAACATGGAACAACTAACACACGAGAATGATGTAATTCATGGAATTTTTGGCGACCATACAATTAAACCAAATATTGAGCCATATAAAGAAGACTTTATTGAAGTTTTAAGTAAAGAACAATCAGATAGAATTAGATCTCACTATGATTGGTTTTATAAAAGATTTAACTATTTATAATTATGGAAACACAAGACACACCACCAAACCCAAGAAATTCTGTATCGGCAGCCTTTGATTCGGTAAACTTAATCAATAACACAATACCATCTACAGGAAAAACTATAGATGAAAAAATAGACATTGTGAAACGCAACAAAGACCATTTAGAAATTATGATGGGTAAAAGTTGGTTTACAGAAGCTTTAATAAATGACGAAGGCAATCAAATACAAACCTGTATTGTAAATGCTCAAAATTTCTTAGACTCTAATGGCGGATAATTCTTTTGATAGGGTAAAGGTTGCATTAGACTCAATTACAATGATCAATAAATTGATTGAGAATACAAGCACGCCTTCAGGAAATTTAGATCCACCAAATATAAATGAGATTATTGAATTTAATAAAAAACATTTAATGATTGAAAAAGATAAAGGTGGTTTTAGTGAGACTGAACTTACATTGATTGAAAATAAAATTTCTGAGGCTACAACTTTCATAGAAAACAATCCTAATAACGGTGGAGGAGGAGTTTCACCATACGTTGTTTTTTTCCAAGATTGTAAGTTAGGGTTTGAATTTGGGGTCAATTTTTCTCCCGAATACCCAAATTTAAAAATTGGTGACACATATGGTTTAGACGCCAAAGGATATCGAGGTTGTGGTCAAGTAACATCTACACCAAAAAAAACACCACCAATTTATAAAAGTCCGTCAATAGTAACGTACTTTGAATTTTGTCAGCAATGTATTGACAAGTTCTAATATATCTTACTAAAAGATTTATTTAAAATTTATTTTTCTTATTTTTTTATAAAAAATATGGAAGAAAAATATATTGTTTGGCATATTGAGGGTGGTTTAGGAAAAAACGTTGCTGCAACATCTTTACTAAAATCCATTAAAGAAAAATATGTCGATAGAAAAATAATTGTTGTTGCTTCTTATCCTGACATTTTTATTAATAACCCAAATATCTACAGAGTTTATAGAGTAGGTAATACTCAATACTTTTATGATGATTTTATAAAAGATAAAGACACTATAGTGTTTAGACATGAACCATATTATCAAACAAATCATTTTCATAAAAGAAAACATTTAATAGAAAATTGGTGTGAATTATTAAATTTAGATTACGAAAATCAAACTCCAGATATACAATTTAATTTAGTTCAAGAAAGAATTGGTTTAAAGTGGAGACGAGAAAAACCTATATTACTCATTCAAACCAATGGTGGTCTAATTACATCTGATCTACCTTATTCTTGGACAAGAGACATACCTTTTGATCTATCCCTACAAATTGTAGAAAAATATAAAGAGGAGTACCATATCATACAAGTTTGTAAACCATCCTCAAGAAAAATTCCTGAAGCTGAAGTGATTGATCAAGAAATGTCAAATATAGATTTATTCACATTACTAACTTATAGTAGTAAAAGAATTCTTATTGATTCTTGTTTACAACATGTTGCTGCGGCTTTTAATTTAGAATCGTCTGTTTTATGGATTGGTACTTCACCAAAAGTATTTGGTTATACAATTCATAATAATATAGTTGCTAACCCACCTACGGGTAATATTAAACATCCAAATTCATATCTGTTTGATTATTCATTTGAAGGTTTGGCCTTTGAATGTCCTTATTATTCAATAAACGAAATGTTTGATGTTGATAAACTTTTAGAAAAAATATAAATATGATTTATTGGTTTACAGGTCAACCTGGTGCGGGTAAGACCTCAATTGCTGAAGTACTAATTACAAAACTACCAAATAACACCTTTCACGTTGATGGTGATGATCTAAGAGAAATCTTTAATAACAAAGATTATAGTGAATTGGGAAGAAGAAAGAATATTGAACTTGCTCAACACATTACACATTTTCTACATAACAAAGGTAATGATGTTATTGTAAGTTTAGTTTCTCCTTACAGAGATCAGAGAGAAGAATTTAAATCAAAGTTGGGTAATGACATTATCGAGATATATGTTCATACCGAAAATTTAAGAGGACGTGAAGACTTTCACGTTAAGAACTACGAAGAACCATTAGAAAACTTTTTAGACATGGATACTTCAGATGTAATAATTGAAACTTGTGTTAATCAAATTTTAGGATATGAAAAACTACATAGCAAAAGCAGATAAGAAAACCTCATCAACAGACAGACAATACTCAATGTTTGTTGGGAGATGGCAACCATTGCATGAAGGTCATCAATGGTTATTTAATCAAGCGTTAGAGGAAGGTAAAAACGTTTTGATTTGTATTAGAGATGTAAAACCTGACGATAAAAATCCTTTTACTCCTGATGAGGTTAAAAAGAATATTGAGGACCACTATGGTAACTTAATCACTGAAGAGCGTGTTAAGGTAATTATTATTCCCGATATAGAATCAATTAACTACGGTAGAGGTGTTGGATACGACGTAATTGAGCATGTACCACCACAAAATATTCACGACATTTCTGCGACTAAAGTAAGAGAACAAATGAAGAAAGAAGGTAAGATATGAAAGAAAAAATAAAAAAATTCCAAATCAGATTCAATGTTAACAGTACATCTGAAATTGATCGATGGAGATTAATTACAGATGGTGATGAAAAATTGGTAAAAGATATTATTATTGATGGTCATACATATACTTCTATGGACTGGATGGAGGATATTAATCAATATAAATGGCATGTCAGTTGTGAAGGTTATGTGACAATAACTAATAATGTTGCTTATGTTGTAACCGTGAAAGAAGATGCTGCCATGCTCAGACACATATTAAAAACAATATCCTATCGTTTTTTAGGTACTTTTACAACAATTGTGACCGCATATTCATTAGGAGTTTCTTTAGAGTTATCATCTTTATTAGGTGTTGGTGAACTTATGATAAAACCTGTTATGTATTTTTTTCACGAAAGAATTTGGTATAAATTTGTAAGAATAGGTAAAAAGTAATTACCTATTGTCCATATATATTATCACTTCATTATAATATTCTATGAATTCGTCATTCCATAGATTCCATTTAATATCAAGACCATCGACTGAATAAACTTGAATATTATTGAATTGGGATAAAATATTATCTCTAAACCATCTAAACTTACATTCGTGGTAATTTGAGTCGTTTCTGAGATGAAACTCTGTTACAATTTTTGGAATTGATTTTAAAAATTCAATGTTACTTTCTTGAAAAACATCGTATTCCCCACCTTCACAATCACACTTCAAAAAATCAATTTTATCAATTTTATATTCATCTAAAAATTCTTTGAAACTAAATGTCGGGACGTTTTCTGTCATATTATCCCAAGTGATTTCAATTTTCTTTTTATCAGTTATTGCTCCCTGAATAATTTTTACATTTTCTTGACCTACATTGTTTTTTAAAATTTTGATTTGGTGACTTAATGGTTCGACAACATAACATTGTTTTGGTTTTTTCGGTAATATTTTATAAGTAAATGGACCTAAAGATGCACCTAAATCTACAACAATGTCACCCTCCTCAACCTCAAAAAATCTTTCATAAGTATTACCTTCAAATATTTCTTCCTCAGCTTGTTTTACATACCATTCACTTCTTCCACCCCAATCAAAATTAATTTCTTGAGTTATTTCCTTATTTGTGATTTTATTAATTTCTGAAATAACCATTTCAGAAGTAATTTGTTTTGTACATTCAAATTGACGATCAGTTCCTTTATGGTGAGGACACCAATTCCAATCACCAGCATCTAATCTTTCTGAATTAAAACATCCGTGACAAACATTTTGATTTATAACTCTATAGGTATCTAAAGTTGTTTCTGCCCACTTTGCACTAAAACCTGAAATTAAAATAACAGGAAGTTTACATGCCCAAGCCAACCAAGATAAACCTGATCCTAAACCAATAAAAAATTCACATGTTGATAAATCATCTATAACTTCTTGTATGTTCCCACCTTTATATATTGTAACTCCTTTTGGGTAAAAATTATTCATATATCCGTCTCCTTCTTTTGAATAAACCATACACTCATATCCTAAACCTATAAGATAATCAACAACCTCTTGCCAACCACTTTGATTATTCCAATATTTTGCTTGTGCTGTTGAATGGATCCCAATACCAACTTTTTTAACTTTTTCTACTTTTGGTAGTTTTAATTTTGGTCTAATTTCAGAATAATCTAACCCTAAAATATCTGTTGCTGTTTTTTGAAGTGGTTGTCTTCTGAAATCATTTTTATGATTATTTTTATCGTATAAACCTTCTGATGTATAATACCAACCAAGCCTGTATTGTGCATATATGTTTTCAACAACTTTACCTGGATCAACAAACTCAATTTCAGGGTATTGGTCAATAAACAAGTCGTTCATGAAAGTTGAAACGATTAATTTGCAATTGTGTTTTTGTCTAAAAACCTCACAGTATGGAACCCAAGCCATTGTATCACCTAATGATTTTGACCCGAAAGAAATGTAAACTCTTTTGTTTGTCAGATCCAATGTATTTGTGTAAATTAATTCGTCATTTTCTCTTATTTCTGTTTTCCATTTTACGTAATATTCTGTGTTAATTTTTACCCAATGGTTTATAGGTAGAGTATTTTCGTAAATTAAATTATCATTATCATCAAATATTTTTATATTAAATGGATTTTCACTCTGACCTAAAATTTCAACAAAAGGATTTATAACGAAATGTTGATTAACAATGTAATCGTTTTTAATTTTTTCATTTTTTTGTTTAGGTGTATGCATTACATTTTTATAAAAATAATATAAGCTGTCCCCAAAATCATTTTGATATTCAATCGTATAATTTGAGTCCTTATCTATTAAATCGATTAAGTTATTTTTTATTTCATTATAATCGTCACTTGATATAGGATAAATGTATTTGTCAAACATACCTACATACTGAGGTAAATTTCTTGTCAATATTTTTAATCCATAATTAATAGATTCTCTAATAACTAATGGATTACATTCCCAAGTTGAGTTAAACATTAAAACATCAGATGCTATCATGAAATCATCGACATCGTCTCTTTCACCCCAAACCGTCACATTACTTGGTAAGTTATTCATAATTGGACCCCAATAATCCTCAAAATTTGGTGCTTGGTTTCCAATAAAATGAAAATGAACGTTGGGATGAGATTCCTCAAATAATCTTGCAACTTCAACACCCTCTTTTTGATTTTTACCCGATGTCCACAGACCAACGTTTAAAACATGAGTCTTCATATGATCTAAACCTATTTTATCTCTTACCTCAATTTTTTTAAGAAGAGGTACTCTATGATCATCATAATATATTTCTAATTCATCTAAAATTGGTTTTACTTTATTTTCATATGGATACATTATGAGTTCTTTTTTAGATGGTGTGTCTTTAAAAGAAACTTGATTATGGTATGGAGTTACAAGACAATAGTAATCAGGATGTAATTTTTTATTATTAGGATCAAACCAAATGTTATGACAAGTTTCTACTACTCTCCAAGTTCTATTATTATCATATAATTCGTTTAATAAATCTAATGGCATTTTATTAAAACTTTCAAATGCTTCAGGAATTTCTTCAGCATGTACTATATCTATTTTGTTTTCTTTTATAATACGAATCAATTCATATTTTTTTTCTTTTTCTGTTGTTCCACCAAGAGTCCAAAAATGACCAGTTTCCAATAAATCAATAATTTTATTTCTTTGCACAACATAAGTGTCACTAAACTGAGAATACTCAACTAAAAAAATTTCAATTTGATTTTTGTATTTTTGAAGGGACTGAATTCTTTTCAAAACAAATTGTGGCATACCCCCTGTTGAAAGGTGTGGTGTAAGATATAATAATTTAATTTTTTCCATAGCATAAAAAATAAGTTTAGAGTTTACAAACTAAAGTATTTATAGAATAAAGATATATTTTACAATGGCAACTGCAAGACCTTTTGCGTACAACACAGGATCGACAATTTCGGGAACCATACAAGTTGGTAACTTGGCAGTTGGTTACCCGACTGCAGGATTTGCGTCAACAGGTCTTGAATGGTGGAATGGTCCTGATGAAGATTTGGGTTACGTTATTGCACAACAAGTTCCTGATGATAGTCAACCAACACCAGTTGTTGGGGTTACAGCATCTGTGGGATTCTTCAGAACTAACGGATTTGATGATAATGAATTTGTAACTTTGGCAAATTTAGTGTCAAATGCGAACTATACTAATGCGTCAAATGCCGCTATAGGGTTAACTTCTAATGGGTATTGGACATCTTATGTTCCTAATTCAAATTTAAAATTACACTTAGATGCATCAGACCCAAATAGTTATTCAGGGGTAGGTACAACATGGTATGATTTGAGTAGTAGTGGTAATGATGTACAAATGAACAACTCAGGAAGTATTAATTGGGTTAATACGGGTGCTACATATTTTTCCACAGGATCTAATGGTTGGTTTTCAAACCCTTCAGGAATAGATTTGCCAACAGGTAACACACCTTATACTTTCATTATATGGGCTCAAATAGAATCAGGTTGGAATGCTAACGGTTTCATGAGTATTGGTCCATTTGGTATTGCTAATCAATCAAATGCATTTAGGACTGGTATAGAAAATCAATTTATAAACTATTGGTGGGCTAATGATTTAGCCGTAGTAGGGTCACTACCTTCAACCACCTCTTGGTTTAACGCTGTTGCTAAATTTGATGGAACAACAAGAAGTATATTAGTTAATGGTGTACTTTTAGGTTCTGACACTCCTGTAGGTCATTACGTTAGCACAAGCGAATTACAAATTGCAAAAACATATACTAATGAGTATTTAAATGGAAATGTTGGTGAAGTGTTAATTTATGATATCGCATTATCCGATTCAGATATATTACAATATTATAATGATACCAAAACAAGGTTTGGTCTATAATTAATTTATATATTTTCATTTTTTTTGGTGTATATTTTTCTTGATGAAAAACATTTGTATTGATATTACACAATGCCGAGCTTTAGGAGATACTTTATGTGCCACACCTGTAGTTAGAAAAATTAGTAAAACATATAATCAAAAAGTTTCTGTAATCTCCCATCATTCAGAAATATTTTCAAATTTACCTTATGTAGAAAATAATTATCAATATTCCCCCGAAACGTTTGATAAAATAAAAGACGAGTATGAAATGTTTCAAACTTTCGACGTTTTTTATAAGGAAAGTGGTATTTGTAACAAACATAATACAATGGACATCAGACAACTTCATGCCATTAGTTTAGGTTTTATGTTAACAAAAAAAGAAATGGAAATGGATTATATCACTGATGACAATGTCATCTTACCTGATTTACCATTAAAATATGTTTTAATTCATCCAGTTCAAAATTGGGATTCAAGAACTTGGCCGGCAAAAAGTTGGCAAATGTTAACACAACTTTTAAATGAAAAAGGTATTTCAGTAATTTCTGTGGGTAAAGATTCTTCAGAAATGGGAGGTTCTAATGTTGATAAACCCGTATTTAATTTTCCAATAAAGCTTGGGTACAACTTAATGAATCAAACGACCTTAGATCAAACTTGGCATTTGATTAACAATAGCTCTTGTTTTGTAACTATGGATTCAGGTCTTTTACATTTAGCAGGAACAACAGATGTTAACATAATTCAGTTGGGAAGTTCCATTGATCCTGAGTTCAGATCGCCCTATAGACAAGGTTCTCAGAATTATAAATACCACTATGTTAGAGGTGGTTGTGGATTAAATTGTGCTTCAGATATGAAATATGGTGTTAGAGAATGGGGGACAATTCAAGGAATACCATCTTTAGTTGGGTGTTTAGAAAGAAAAAAAACTTTTGAGTGCCACCCATCTGTTTTACAGGTATACCAAAAAATTTTGGAAATAGTGTAGTTAGGTATTTATATTATATATGCCAAATTACGTAAATATAAATTCAATCGTAGGAACACCTCCATACACAATATTTGTATGTGATCAGACTTTTACTTCTTGTTTTTTGGCTGCAGGACCAATTCCAATATCTACACCATATACTTTTATGGTACCACCACCATTAACTAATGTGACAGACATTATTGTTAAAATAATTGATAGTAACGGATGTGATACTTGGTATCCACTATCTTGTGGGACTTACTACGGAAAGGAATTCGAAGATTTTGCAATATTTTTGTTTCAGGACACAAATATATATTTATTTGAAGGTCAGTAATATTTATTAGTATGCCAGTTTATAATAGACTCACAGATAGATCTCAAGTTTCAGCCGTCACAGTTAACGATATTTTTCACGTTGTAGTTACAGGTGATACAAGTCAGAGCCCACAAGGTTCTTCATATTTTGCCCCAATTAGTTTTTTACAACCAATATTAAGTGGTGCTAGTGGTTCGGCAGGTACTTCAGGTACAAATGGCACAAGTGGTACTAATGGGACTAGCGGGACTTTTGGTACTTCAGGTACAAATGGCACAAGTGGTACTAATGGTACTAGTGGGACTAACGGTACAAATGGTACTAATGGTACTAGTGGGACTAACGGTACAAATGGTACAAGCGGAACTAATGGTACAAATGGTACAAATGGTACAAGCGGAACTAATGGCACAAATGGTACTAATGGAACATCAGGTACCCATGGCACATCGGCAACTAACGGTACGTCAGGTACTAATGGTACAAGTGGAACAACTCCACCGGGTTTTACATCAGGTACTAATGGTACTAATGGTACAAACGGAACATCTGCAACTAATGGTACAAACGGAACTAATGGTACTTCAGGTACAAATGGGACATCAGGTACCAACGGAACATCAGGGACTAATGGAACTAATGGTACTTCAGGTACATCGCCAACTTCAGCAACTACAGTCAGTACTATAGAAAACACAGGAAATACTAAATTTTATGTAACATTTGTTGATTCAAACAATACCGTTGCGCTAGCAGAAAGTTTATACACAAATGCAGGTATTAGCTTTAATCCAAGTACTGATATTCTTGAAGTTTCTTCCGCATACCAAAGTGGTGACGGAACAGTATCCGCACCATCACATAGTTTTACTTCAGACCCAAATACGGGAATTTATAGGATAGGTACCGATAATATCGGTGTTGCCACTGGCGGTGTAAGACGAATGAGTGTTGATAGTAGTGGTACTTTATATGTTGGTAACGGGAATGAATCTAATGGATCAAACTTCATAATTCCTTTAGGTGGGTACGTCCAAACATCTAACGCAACTCCAACAACATTAATAACTTTGGCAACATCAAACGATAATGTTTATACGGTAGAGGCGTTTGTTGCTGGTGCAACAACATCAGGGACTGTTGGTATTGGTGGAATTATAAGTGCAACTTTTTTAAATAACGGAGGAACTGTTAATCTTATTGGGGCAGTTCAAGGGTCAGTTCAAGAAAACATTATAGGGTCACCAACATTTACACTTCTTGGGTCGGGTAGTAATATTATTTTACAAGTTACAGGAGTTGCCTCAACTACTATTAATTGGTTCGGTAAAATTAAATATATCACAGGAAGTAGGTCAATTTAACTTTCAGTTTTTCATTTATTTTAATCATTATTTTTTTATTTTTTCTGTATGAGAATATTTGTACAGATTGCTGCTTATCGTGACCCCCAACTTATACCAACAATCAAATCTATGTTGGAGAATGCAAAAAAACCAAAAAACATTATTATTGGTATCGCAAGACAATTTAATCCTGAAGATGGTTTTGATGATTTAACTGAATATGAAAATGATGATCGTTTCCGTATTTTAAATATCCCATACACCGAATCAAAAGGAGTGTGTTGGGCAAGACATCAAGTACAACAATTATATGGGGGTGAAGAATACACACTTCAAATCGATTCTCATATGAGGTTTGAAAAAGATTGGGACGATACTTTAATTAAAATGATTAAAAAATTACAAAAACTTGGTCATAAAAAACCTTTGTTAACGGGTTATGTTTCATCTTTTGATCCTGATAATGATCCTGAAGGTAGGGTTAATGAACCTTGGAGAATGGCATTTGATAGATTTACACCTGAAGGCGTTGTATTTTTCTTACCTGAAGTGATTCCTGATTGGAAAAAAATTAAAGATCCAATTCCCGCAAGATTTTACTCGGCACACTTTTGTTTCACTTTAGGTCAATTCTCAACTGAAGTACAACACGATCCTGAATTTTATTTTCACGGAGAAGAAATTTCAATTACGGTTAGAGCTTATACACATGGATATGATTTATTTCACCCAAACAAAGTTATTATTTGGCACGAATACACTAGAAAGGGTAGAACTAAACAGTGGGATGATGATAAGGAATGGTATTTGAAAAATACTGCCTGTCATAAAAAAAATAGACAACTTCTTGGTATAGATGGTGAAAAATATGAAGGAGATTATTATGAGTGGTTTGGTAAAGAAAGAACAATAAGAGATTATGAAAAATATGCGGGGTTGCTATTTGAGACAAGAGCAGTACAACAAGACACTATAGATAAAAAATATCCACCAAACGAGTACAATTTTGAAAATGAGAACGAATGGAAAAAAAGTTTTTCCACAATATTCAAACACTGCATTGATTTAGATTTAAATCAAGTTCCTGAAACGGATTATGATTTTTGGGTTGTTGCCTTCCACGATCAAGAACATCAAACAATTTTTAGACAAGATGTCGACGCAAACGAGATTATAAGAATAAAGTCAGACCCTGAAGGATACGGTAAAATATGGAGAGAGTTCAACACAACAAAGATACCATCTTATTGGGTAGTGTGGCCTCACTCAATTTCAAAAGATTGGTGTGATAGAATTGTCGGTAATTTATGAAAACACTATTTGTAACTTGTTTATATTCTAAACTTTTTGGATCTGAATTTGGTGGTAGAGATAGTAGAGACGGACATTATAAAAATTCATTAAAAAGTCTTTTAAAAATGTCTGATGCCAAATTTATTTGTTACACATCAGAAAATCAGTTAGAGGATTTAAAAACTTTCTTTTATAAACAAAACAAATTTAATGAGGATCAAATTCAATTTAAAATATTTAATTTAAAAAATTGTGAATACCATCAACAAATTTCTGAATTAAGAAAAACACAAAGTAATTTACTACAAGACAGATGTTACGAAATACAATACTCTAAATTCTTTTGGTGTTTAGAAAATTGTAACAATTCAGATTTTGATTATGTTTATTGGATTGATGCCGGATTGTCTCATAGTGGATTAATACCACCAAAATATTTAGACCAAACAAAGGGGTATTGGGAAAAATATTTTGAGTCTGAATTATTTAACAACACATTTTTAAATAATTTGATTAAACATACTGAAGAAAAGATTGTGGTATGTGCAAAAGAAAACCAAAGAAATTATTGGTCAAAAACCTTACCAAAAAAATATTATAACAATTATAGTTTTGATAGACATATCATCGGAGGTTTGTTCGGAGGTAAAAGAGAGAAATTAAAATACTTCTGTGATTTATTTAATAAAGAAATCAAAAAGGTTTTAAATAATGAAGTTGATCTTTATTTAGAAGAAAATATAATGAGTTTAATATTTTCTAATAATAAAGAGTTATTCAACCCACTTCTATTTGATATTTGGTGGCACGAAGAAGATTACATACCTGGCGTTGATTTGAAAGAATTGACGTTAAAAGAAAAAAGTTTTTATAAAATTATAGAAAATCTAAATAATATATAAGATGATAACATTAGTTACAGGATTGTGGGATATTGGTAGAGGAGATCTATCAGAAGGATGGTCAAGGTCTTTTGATCATTATTTAAGTAAATTCGAACAACTATTACAGGTAGATTGTAATATGATAATTTTTGGTGATAGTGAATTAGAAAAATTTGTTAATGAAAGAAGAAGTGTAACTAACACACAATTTGTATTGAGAGATTTAAGTTGGTTTAGAAATAATGAATTCTTCAATCAAATTCAGTCAATAAGAACAAATCCGAAATGGTGTAATCTTGCTGGTTGGTTAAAGGACTCAACACAAGCGAGATTAGAAATGTACAACCCATTAGTCATGTCAAAAATGTTTTTATTACATGATGCGGTCTTATTAGATAAATTTAGTTCTGAAAAACTATATTGGATTGATGCTGGTTTAGCAAATACTGTCCACATGGGTTATCTAACTCATGATAAAGTATTACCAAGAATTGATAATCTTTTTAGTAATTTTACATTCATTTGTTTCCCGTATGTTGCCGATAAAGAAATACATGGTTTTGATATTAATAAAATGGATATCATTACAGGAACAAGAGTTGATAAAGTATGTCGAGGAGGATTCTTTGGCGGTCCTGTAAATTTAATTAGACAAATGAACACCCTCTATTATAATCTGATGAAATCAACATTAGAAAGAGGATTAATGGGGACGGAAGAAAGTCTATTTTCAATTTTATTATATAACAACCCAACAATAATAGATTATGTAGAAATTGAGTCCAACGGTTTGATTTATAAATTTTTTGAAGATGTAAAAAACAATAATTTAGTCATCAAATCATTAAAAAAAGAAAGAGTTATAAAAAATAAAAACAATGGTCAAGTTGGTTTATACGTCATAACATTTAATAGTCCAAAACAATTCGAGACTCTTATTAATTCTATGTTATTATATGACTCTGAATTTTTAGAAAAAACTAATAAATTTTTATTAAACAACTCAACTGATCTATCAACAACGCCTGAATATATTAAGTTGTGTGAGCAATATGGATTTGAACATATCAAAAAAGATAATATAGGGATTACAGGTGGTAGAGTGTTTGTTGCTGAACATTTTGAAAATTCAGACATGGAGTACTATTTGTTTTTTGAAGACGATATGTTTTTCAACATGGGTGCGGACGATTTATGTAAAAACGGATTTAACAGGAATGTAAGACACTTATATAGAAAAGTTTTACAAATTATGAGAAAAGAAAATTTTGATTTTTTAAAATTAAATTATACTGAATTTTATGGTAGTCATGAAAGACAATGGTCTTGGTATAATGTGGATCAAGAATTTAGATCAAAACATTGGCCAAATAATCAAAAACTACCGACACACGGTCAAGATCCTAATTCTCCTTTTTTAGAATTTAAAAATATAAAATCTGTTGATGGCTTACCATACGCAACAGGTGAGATTTATTTATCTAATTGGCCAATTATTTTATCAAGAGAGGGAAATTACAAATGTTATATTGAAACTAAGTTTGATCATCCTTACGAACAAACTTTAATGTCTCACTGTTTCAAAGAAACAATTAAAGGTAGAATACATGCAGGTTTGTTACTTTTAACCCCAACTGAACACAACAGGTTTGACTTCTATGATGGTAAATTGAGAAAAGAATTCTAATCGAAGTATTTATAGATAAAAGATTAGATGGAGTTTTTTATCAGAAAAAATGCAACACTCCCTGTGTTGAAGATTAATGCTATTAAAGACGGAAGAAGTGACTACAATAGATCTATGAGATTTATTGAGGATACCGACATCTTTTTTTCTATGGTGGACACAGAAACAAACATCCCAAGAATTACTTCTCGACCTGCGGGTTTGATGAAAAAAGACCCATTAGATATTAGTACTGATGCCGAGTATTATGTTTATTATCAATTTACACCATTTGACACAAAAAAAGTTGCAAGATATAAAGGTCAGTTTTTATTCAGAAATGAAACTGGAATATTAACATTACCATTAAGTGAAGAAATATATATAAACGTAATAGAAAGTTTTATAATTGATGACTTCGAGTTTCAAAGTTGTTACGTAGTTGATTATCCTTGTTGTTTCGGACCTGTACCACCAAAACCACCTGGACCTATTCCACCAGGACCATCAACAACTACTACAACGACTATAATACCAACTACCACAACTACTACGATATTTGTATCACCGACCCCTACGGTTACGCCGACTAATACGGTTACACCAACCCCTACGGTAACACCAACTAACACCCCTACACCAACACCAACATCATCTCAACCGGTTGAGGAACTTATAGATCCAATTATTACTGAAAATAATGAGTATATTAATATTGGTAATAACGAATACCTAAAATATTAAAACTATTTATAAAATAAAAAACTATGGCACTAACAGGAAAAACAATCGGAGAATTAGAATACCTACAATTCCCAACTAATGATACATTACTCCCCGTACAATATATTGGGGATACTTTTCATATTTCATTTTCTTCGATAACTTATAACGAAGGGACATACGCACAATTTGTTTCAGAATCAATCGCTGGCATATTAACACCAGGAAGGTTTTACCTAATGACGGATTTCCAAACTTGTTATGACCAACCAAATTACACTAATGAGGGTGTTGCAATAACAACAGGAAATTATAAGACAGGTAGTACCGAACCAATCTTGTTATTGGCAATATCAACAACAGAGTTTTCACCAACGGTATATTCTACAATATATATAAATGATAAAATAACATATGATTTCACTTGGGATACTACTGAAGTAACAATTTCACCGGCAAAAGGTAGAATAACCGAAAGAATTGATAGGTTTAATAACAGAGCTGACTACGATTTCAGAGCCGTTCAGTTTATTAGATATCAGGCATTTTTATCTGAAAACTATTATAACGGCACTGTGTCAATAGATGGTTCAGGTAATGTTGTTGGTGTCGGTACAACATTTGATACTGATTTTAGTGTTGGGCAAATTTTGGGTATACATAGCCCTAACTATGGAAACCTTATTGGTGGTTTTGCGTATTATGAAATTTTAACCATCACGGATGCAACAAATATGACAGTAACAGGAACAACTTTCTATACTGAAAGTAACAAATTTTATTCACGAGGTACTGGAGGAGGTATAAGGTCTCCATTCAAATGTAACGTACCTACACCGTCATACACAGGGTCCTCAGAATATTATACCTTTAATGAAAATGATAACGTAAACACATATTTGGGGGATAATCAAAATTATGATACATTTATTCTATCCAACAACGTGTTTTTGAATGGTAGTTATCAAGATATGGTATTTGGTGGTAATGTTGTTGGTAACACGTTTGACAATTTTATGACTAGTAGTACCTGTGGGCCATTTTTCCAATTTAACATCATAACAAATAATTTTGATAGAAATACTATTGGTCCTGATTTTACATTCAATTTTATAGAGTGTGATATGCAAGGTAATACTGTCGTTGGTAATTTTGACTATAACATGCTTGGGGATAATGACGGATTTGATTTTGATTTTAATCAAGTAGGTTGGGGTTTCCGAAATAACTTTTTAACAATGTATGATGATGATTTTATTTACAATACGATTGGTCCTAATTTCAATTCAAACTTGATTCATTATGGTTTTTCAAATAATCTAATTGGTAATAATTTTAATAATAATATTCTTAGGAATAATTTTGACGAAAATGAAATTGGGGTGGCGTTCTATAGTAATACTGTTAGAGCACCTTTCTTCAATAATAAAATAGGTAGCACATTTTATAACAACATTTTCTACAGTAATGTTAATGGTAATGTTTTCGGTAATAACTCATTTGGAAATACTTTTGGTGACCTAAATAATGTAGGCGTTTATAATTTCCAAAATAACCAAATTGGTAGTGATATGACGAATAATTATTTTTCGGGAGCAACTTTCAGTAATATTATAGGTGATGCCTGTCAAAGTAACAACATTGACACAAACTTTTCCTATAACCAAATTGGTAGTAATTTCCAATCAAACACAATTGCAAATGATTTTGGTTTTGGTGGAGGAATAACAAGAGGTAATGTTATTGGAAATCAATTTTCAAATAATGTAGTTGGTGAATATTGTTATGATAACACTTTTGGTGATAATTGTACAAGTAATGTTTTAAACGATAATTTTGTGAATAATAAAATTTCACACGGAGCTACCCTAATAACAGGAGATTTTGACAATTCAGGAAGCTTTCAAAATAATGTCCTAACATTTGGTTATTACTCCGCAAACTTAACACTTTCTGGTGGTACTGGTGGTAATCCATACCTTTATACTGATGTTAGTTGTAATATTGTTAGAGATGTGAATGCAACAATTTATGTGACTTTCTTAAGTGGTGGTACTGCTTCGTCACAAACGGTAATAATTTAATGGATATTTAATAATAACAAATGGAATTCACAATAGGACAAAATTCAACCTTACCATTACTTAAACTACAAGTAGTGAATGATGGTACCCAAAATTTTGACTCAATGATGAAGTTTATTGAGACCTCATCTGTGTTTTTTTCAATGATTAGAACAGAAAATGGAATTCCAAAAATATTAACAAAAAGCGCGGGGTTTGTTGAAAAGTTAGAGATGGACCCAAATGCTTCACCTGAGTATTATGTTTACTACAGATTTACAACTCAGGACACTTCAAAAGTTGGGAGATATGAAGGTCAGTTTTTATTCATAAACGAGGAAGGTACTTTAGTTTTACCAATAAGAGAAAGTTTATATATTAATATTATTGAAAGTTTTATTGCCAATGATTTAACTTATGATCCTTGTTATGTTTTAGAATATAAATGTTGTACAACACCATTTCCATCACCGACTCCTACACCAACAAAAGAACCTGTTATTAGTCCTACACCAACAACTACAGTCACACCTACACCAACATTAACACCAACACCAACCACAACATCAAATAAACCTGTTTGTCCTCACCCAATAAGAAGAACTTTAGTTTATGGTACAGATCAACATGGTCCATTTGGTGACAGTCAAGGTAAGGCTTGTGAGGCATATTTTTGTTTTACTTTGGGGTCATGTTCTACTTCAGATTACTTGACCAGATATTTCAACATTGGGGGACCTAATGTTGGTTCATTAGTTTTTGATACAGAAATTTCGTGTTATAAAACAAATGATACAGGATATTTTATTTCATGGTATGCCGGTGGGTATACTGTATATTATATTGACAATGGTGTCATCACTGACGTTGTTGATTGTGAATGTGATGTTTAATACTTATTGACGATAATAAATTAATCATTTATATTTATTTACGAAGGTAAATGCCGACCTAATTCGGTAGCTAATACACCAAAAGTAAAAAATATATGATATCACAAGAAGAAATTGAAAACTTCCTTGTGGGTAATGACCCCGAGGAATATATCGTATCGGTAGAGTACGATTACGTATCTGACAAAATCTACAAAATCAAAGAAGTTCCTGGTAAAGGTAAACAGATCCAACGAGACACATTGATCTCATTTGCTTGGGTTGGTGATCTACGTGGTCAAAACTTTTACTCATCATCAAAAGGTTTACAAAAAGAAGCCATGACCAAACATGGTATTATGATTGAGAAACTTAAAACTGAAGGTAATGATCGCTTAGAACGAGGGCTCACTTTTATGGTTAAGTCTATGAAAGGTTATCGAAATCTTATACAATTTTTTAGAGAAGGTGGTGTTGATCCTTGGGGTGAAAAAACAAAAGACCTCATCATGATACTCCCTCCTGTTGAACAATATCTAATCTCAAAAGAGAAAAGATTGTTTAAAGGATTTGAAGAATACAACGACATCACGAGGATGGTATTCGACTTGGAGACGACCTCACTTGAACCCAAGGATGGTCGTATCTTCATGATTGGAATCAAAACAAACAAAGGTTATAAAAAAGTTATCGAATGTGCAACACCTGATGATGAAAGAAGAGGACTTGTTGAGTTCTTCAACATCATTGATGATATCAAACCTTCAATCCTTTCAGGTTACAATTCATTTAACTTTGACTGGTATTGGATCTATGAAAGATGTAAGGCACTAAACCTTGACATAAAAAAAGTTGCAAAATCACTAAATCCTGATAAATCAATTTCAATGAAGGAATCAATGTTGAAATTGGCGAATGAAGTTGAGAAGTTTAATCAAACTCAAATGTGGGGTTATAATATTATTGATATTCTACATTCAGTTCGTAGGGCTCAGGCGATTAACTCGAACATCAAAGAGGCAGGTTTGAAGTACATTACCAAGTATATCGAAGCTGAAGCTCCTGATCGTGTATATGTTGACCATGATAAGATTGGATCTATGTATCGAGACAAAGAAGAATATTGGTTAAACATTGAAAATGGTAAGTATAAGAAAGTAGGTAACGATCCAAAAGTTGATGATGTATGTGGAAGACATTCTAAAGTATATATCAAAACAACGGGGGACGACATCATTGAGCGTTATCTCGACGATGACTTGGAAGAAACTCTTTTGGTCGATGAAGAATTTAATCAAGGTTCATTCTTGTTGGCATCATTACTTCCAACAACGTATGAAAGAGTTTCAACAATGGGTACTGCTACATTATGGAAAATGTTGATGTTGGCTTGGTCTTACAAACATAACTTGGCAATTCCTGCTAAGAATGACAAAGGGAACTTCGTAGGTGGACTTTCTCGATTGATCCGAACAGGATACTCAAAGAATGTGTTAAAACTTGACTACTCGTCTCTATATCCATCTATTCAGTTGGTACACGATGTATTTCCCGAGTGTGATGTTACAGGTGCAATGAAAGGGTTATTATCTTATTTCCGTAACACTCGTATCAAATACAAACAACTCGCTGAGGAATATGCAAGTATTGATAAGAAAAAATCTACATCTTACGACCGTAAACAATTACCGATTAAGATCTTTATTAATTCGATGTTCGGTGCGTTATCTGCCCCTCAAGTATTCCATTGGGGTGATATGGACAAGGGTGAGATGATTACTTGTACAGGTCGTCAGTATCTTAGAATGATGATTAACTTTTTTATGGATCGTGGTTATACACCTTTAGTGATGGACACGGACGGTATTAACTTCTCGGTTCCTGAAGGTGTGGAGACAAGAAAATATGTTGGTAAAGGTTTAAATTGGAAAGTAAAAGAGGGTAAAGAATACATCGGTGAAGAAGCTGATGTAATGGAGTTCAATGATCTTGCAATGAGAGGTGAAATGGCACTTGATACTGATGGACAATGGCCAGCTTGTATTAACTTAGCTCGTAAGAACTATGCTCTGATTACTGCAAAAGGTAAGATTAAACTTACGGGTAACTCAATCAAATCTAAAAAAATGCCGATATATATTGAAAAGTTTTTGGATAAAGGGATTAAGTTATTACTTGATGGTAAAGGACAAGAGTTTGTTGAGTGGTATTACGAATATGTACAAAAGATATTTGATCAGAAAATTCCATTGATGGATATTGCAAATAAAGCAAAGATCAAACAAACAATTGAGGATTATATAGTTCGTAGTAAACAAACAACTAAATCAGGAGCATTAATGTCTCGTCAAGCACACATGGAGTTGGCAATCAAAGACAAACTAAATGCTAATCTTGGTGAAGTTATCTTCTATGTAAACAACGGTACAAAGGCATCTCACGGTGATGTTCAGAAAGTTAATAAACCAAAGAAAGGTTGGTCACAAGAACATATTGACAATTACATGAGAGATTGGGGAACTACAATACCTGAGGATGTCGATTCAATAATTCAATTAAATTGTTATAGAATTGACCCGTTAGATCTTGAAAGTAACCCCACTATGACAGGAGAATATAATATTCAAAGAGCAATTGCAACATTTAACAAACGTGTTGAACCTCTGTTAGTAGTTTTCAAACAAGAAGTTCGTAATGGGTTGTTGGTTAAAAACCCTGAAGAGAGACCATTCTTTACTAAAGTCCAATGTGAATTAATCAATGGACAACCTTTTGAAGAGGGAGACCAAGACAAATTAGAAGATGTAATGGAAATCTCTGATGAGGAAATGTCTTTTTGGAATCGTGTTGGTGAAACGCCTTATCACATGTATAAAGATGCGGATCAAACTATGTGGAGATATGTACCTGAAAAAGAGTTAGTCCATTTTAATTCCGTCGGAGGAAAGGATGTACCAAACACCGTTGACATTTTGTAACTCAACACAAGCACCCCTACCAACTGATATTTCATCCCAATCTTCGTCTATTCGACCTATGTCGGGAATGATTATACAGTTGGTAAGTGTTTTTATTTTAATTCGTTCTGTTGTTGTTGAGTCAAGTTTTATTTTTGATTGTACAACATCCCTTACGATTAAAAGGGTTTCACCATTAGTTATGTAAGTTTCATTACTGTTTATTACAATATCAAACGATTCAAAACTATATGATTGATTTCCTTTTATTACGGTTTTTCTAACTGGTTTGTTTTTTATAATTGACATAAAATTAAATTACATATATCTGACGAGGCATAGCTCTAAACTTAAGAGTTTTGTTTAAGTTTTCTGCTAGTAAAGCTTCTCTTTCCATAACTTTTTCAGGACGAAGTCTTGTTAATCTTCCTTCAGCTCCGATCAATTCTTCTATTAGTTTAGCCTTTTCATCTTTTCCTTCAGTACCTAATGTTGCATAATCCATAGTTAAGTCACCATCAGGAGTCTTTAAGTTACCACTAAATTTACCACGAACTCTTGCTAAAGTTTCTTTACAGTATGCTATAAACCATCTACGAACCCAAACTTGTGCAGGATTATTTAGTTTGTACCAACTTATCTTATTGAATGGTACATCTGAAGGTAAAAGAACAATATCAGGATTATCCGCCAAACATTTGTCTCTATCACCTTGTGAAGTATCATAATACCAATACCAAACTTGACCTTTTGCCAACTCCGCATTACCAAAGTCAAATTTACCACCTGGTGTGTTTAAAAGGTGTAGTGCTTTTTTACCACCAGGAAGTGCAGTGATATAATAAGTCAAATCACCCGCAAATATTCTTCTTTGGATATTAACTTCTTGCATTCTTAATAATGTATCAAATGCTGGTGTTAAATAATAACTTCCTGCCATATTACCAATTTGTGCAAGCCCTCCACCACCACCAAGTCCAGTTCCATTACCAACACCCGCAAAACCACCCAAACCAAACATTAAGTTGTTTAATGTTGATGGGGTAAACCATAATACTTCATTTATCTCACGACCTGCAGGTATTTCATAAATCTGTTGGTTGGGTACTAACTGAATATAATCTTTTTTGATTTCCCAATCACCACCTGCTTGTAATCCAACTATTTTTGAATACGCATAGGTATAACGAGTTTCAAAGTCTAAACTTTTAGTTATGAAAGCTCTTGATAAAGATTGGGTATCTAAATTCAAATTATTTAATGTGGTCCATTGAGATTCAATTAACCAATCTTGGACATATTGAGAATAATCGTCAATTGAATATTCTAATAATGTGTCCATCATTTCGTCTTCCAATTCCACAGATCTTAAAGGTGCACCTAATAAGTGTCTAACTTTTTGATAGAATTGACTTCTTTCTGGTTCGTCGATTATTGCCATAGAGTTTTTCTCTATAAATATCTTTAATAATTAATTTGTGTTAGATGGGGCAAATGATCTTTTCTCTATCTTTAGATTTGACAGTCAAAGTGGTAGACTCTAAGGTGTTTTTGTCTTTGAAAAAGAATCCATTAATTTTGTCGTATTCAGGTTTTATTCTAAATCTTATTGATAATCTTTTTTCATCACAACCTCGTTGACCTTTGTTGGACCAATATAAATCTATATATTCAATAGGAACAATTAAGTCACCTTCATAAATTATACCTGACATTTTGCTTTTAACCTTATTTAAGTACTCCTCAGCTGAAGGTTTACTATTTAACCAAGTGTATAATTTATCTATCAATTCATTATATAATTTTATGTATATTGGTTTTTCACTTGATAATGAAGATTGTTTAAATATAGAAAAGAACTCAGACAAATAACTATCAATGAATGGGTCCATTTTTTTAACCTCAAAAAGTGAATTAGTAGGAAATATTGTATTACCATCCTCATCTTTTAGTTCTTGTTTAGTTATTAAATCCGCTTTGATATAATAACTACCACTTTTGAATGACTTAGATAAACAAGAAGTTATTTGAAAAAAAGTATAGTTTAAACTTTCAGTACCTGAATGGATTTTTTTCAAAAGGTCAATTAATGTTTCTTTTGCATCATCAGAACACTTATAATTCAATTGTAGTTTTGTTTGGTTTTTTTCAAAATAATCACCAACAAATCTATCTTCATATTTACTGTGTTCTTTTTGTCTTGCATATGCTAACAATCCTTCAATATCATTTGGTATTGTTGTTACGTACCTTTGTTTATTTAGTATTTTTTTAACTTGGTCATCCTCAAATTCTTTATCAACAATGAAGTCCGATACTAATTCTAAAAAGTTTACAGTTCTATTTGTGTCTTGGAGAGCCAATTGAATTATCACAGGAAATGTACCGACATTTTTTTTGCCAAAAAATTGGTCTAGTATAAAAATTGATCTTTCTAATTCATGAATCAAATATTGATCTTCTAAACCATCTCTAAAATTTTTTAATTGACAATATGGTGATTTTTCAGATTTTGATTGTACACATAAATAATCTATTTTAGAACTTCTTCTAAGAGCAATTTCATTTATTTCTTCAGATTCATTAAGTTTTTTTTTTGATGTTCTACTCACAAATAAATCATTAACAAATTCCCAATTAACAACATCCCAAAACTTTTTAATATATTCATCACGTTTGTTTTGATATTTCAAATAGTAAGCGTGTTCCCAAACGTCCAAACCTAACAGAGGATACCCACCTTTTTTAACTATGTTCATCAATGGATTATCTTGATTTGGTGTAGACATAATCTTCAAATTACCTTCACTGTTAAGATACAACCAAGCCCATCCTGAACCAAAACGATCCTGAGCGGCTTTGTTAAACTCATCCTTCATTTTTTTTATGTTACCAAAATCTTTTTTAATTTTTTTCAAAATTTCTCCTCTTGGGAGTTGTTTTTTTGGGGACAACATCTTCCAAAATAATGCATGATTAAATGCTCCACCAGCATTATTTCTAACCTTATTGTCAAATTTACTTATAGTTCTTACAATATCCTCTAACTCCAAATCACCATCAATGTCTTTGATTGCTTTATTCAATTTATCAACATATCCTTTGTAGTGTTTATTGTAATGAATATTCATAGTTTTTGAATCTATAAATCTATTCAAAGAAGAATATGAGTAAGGTAACTTTTCAATACCAATTGATTTCATTTCAGAAATCAAATTTTTTTTGATTAATTGTTTTTCGTTTAATAAAATTTGTTCAGATAGAAGACTAACTTTTCCTTCGATTCCTTTATGTTCATACATCAGTTCTTCAAGTTCAGGATATTTTTTTTCAAATTTTTTAACAATCTGTCCCGCAAATGCATTTGCTTCGTCTTCATTAATACCACCAATGTTAGGTCCGTGTTCTCTACCAAGAATTGTCATTTGATATTCATGAACCCATTCATGGGCTAATGTTCTCATGATGTCACGATTTAATCTTCCTTTAGCAAGAACTTTAATTAGGTGATCACCTCTTCTACTACCTGTAGACATCTCACCTTTTCTACCATTTAAAAACATAATTTTTAAATCATTTTTAAGTGGGTATTCTTCTTGTAGTAAAGAAATAAACTTTTTAACAAAGTCTTTTCGATTTTTAATATCGGGATTTTCGTATTTGATAGAAACTTTCATCTTTGATAAATATTATACTGATCAAAAGATTATCGTCTATTGTTAATTAGGTTTAATATTTCTTCAACAATGTCACCTGTGTTTTCTACAATACCATCACCCATTACGGTTCTAATGATTTCTTTTTTACGATTAAGGATGTCATAAATTGCACCTTCAATCGTATTTTCAAACAGTGGATAATAAACCAATACGTTTGATTTCTGACCATATCGATAAGCTCTATCTTCAGCTTGGGCGTGTTCTGCAGGAACAAAAGATAAATCGTTCATAATCACAGCTTCTGCAGATGTTAAAGTTAAACCAACTCCTGCCGCTTTTAGGTTACCAACAAAAACTTTGACTTTATCGTCATTTTGAAATTGGTCGACAGCTTGTTGACGAATTGCATTAGAACAACTACCATCGAGATAAACCGCTTGTTTTTCAAAATGTTGGTATATGGTTTGGAGTGTGTCTGTAAAGTTTGTGAATATTATAACTTTCTTACCTTGATCAATGATATTTTCAGCAAACTCAATTGTTTGTTTTGTTTTTTCATTCGCAATTACTTTTCTAACTTTCATTAGTTTAGAAAACTGAACCGTTAAAGATGAAGACTCATCGGGGTTTTTATCATACCAATCAAAATATTCACCCATTAAATCCTCATACTCTTTTGATTTTAATCTTAGGTAAACAGGAGTGATAATTTTATCTGGTAAGTCTAAAACATCTTCTTTTAATCTACGAAGAATTTGTTTTGATGTCCTATCTCTTAATTCTTCAAGATTAGATGCACCTGAAACATTCCACACTTTTCTTTTACCTGCTGTAAATTGAAACCCTTGACAATACCTAATCGCATAAGCCTTCCAATTCTGAGCAACAGAACTTTCAATTAGATTTAACAAATTATAATAATTCATTGGTCGAGAAGTCATTGGTGTTCCTGTTAACAACCAAACTCTATCTATTTTTTTTGCAAAACTATTAATAATCTTTGTTCTTTGTGCCTGAACATTTGATATCATGTGAGCTTCATCTAAGATTACCAAATCAAATCCACTTTTTAATAATAGAGACTCATCCTTTTTTTTCGGATCTGAGTCGTGAAAATTTTTAAGAATGTCATAATTAACAATGACAAAATCATCTTCAGTTGAAAATTTTTTACCTTCCGCAATAAAAACAGGTCTATCTGAATAATTTGCAATTTCTCTTTGCCAATTTATTTTTAAAGATGCGGGACAAACAATTAATATTTTTTTTGCACCTGTCTCTAATGCTGCAATAATAGTTGAGGTTGTTTTACCAAGACCCATATCATCAGCAAGAATAAATCTTTTTGATCCTGCTAATTTTTCGATTGCAATTTTTTGATGATCAAGCGGAGGACGATGGGAATATTTCGAATAATCAATACTAACAGACTGTACATTATGTGTTTTAATTAAAGCCGATTTTGGAATCCAAAATTCGGATAGTTTATCCTTCTCAAAAAACTTACCCCAAACGTGATAAGACTTTTCCTTCTCAACCAAAAGCTTTTCAATAAAAATTTCCTTTGGTACCTCAATAAGATATTTTTCTTCAGCAAACTTTTTGGCAAAGTAGTTGTCTAACTCGACCCATTTACGAGCAATCTTAGGCGTTGAGTCGTAATATGTTGTAATATATTCGGATTGACTTCTAGTGGGATAAAATTTACTAGAAACTTCTTTTTTATGTTTTAGATATAGTATATAATTATTCGCACCACTATAACTTTCGAGCAACTCTAATGCTTTATGTTCTATCAGTGTTTTTGTTTCCAATTAATCTTTTTTAAAAAAATACTAATAAAAAAGATATTTATCAATAAAATCGTATTATGAGAAGTAATGTTCCTATTACAAGATTCGGTAAATTCTTTGGAGATCGTGATTTCGAACTAGAAATTGGTATGGGTCAAGAATGGTTAATTGGTGACATGAACTTCACTTGTGTACTATATAGAGTAGACAAAAACAAAATAAAAACTGATGACGTATATGGTGAAGCGGTAACTGACGGAATTAAATTTTTACCACCTGTGGAGTTTAATGCTTATGTTGGTATTGCAGCCCCTGAAAACAAAATGATTGGTTCTACTCGTATGGATCAATTTGAACCAGGTAATATAACAATGTCCGTTTACATGAAAACTCTTGAAGATTTAGATATTGAAATAGATTTTGGTGATTATGTGGGATACTACGATAGTGAAAATTTTGTAAGATACTATACTGTTGTTAACGATGGTCGTGTGACTTCAGATATAAAACATACCTATAAGGGGTTCAAGCCCTTTTATAGAACAATAATTGCGGCTCCTGTTGGACCAAATGAATTCAGAGGACTATAATGGCTTTACCAAAAAAACACCCAATAAAACCGGCAATACCTTTAACGTATCCTAAAACTCTTTTACCAAGAAGAGAAGAGATAAAAGACATGATCACTAAGGATGGTACATACCTTCCTAAGTCATTATTACATGCCGATTTAGATGGTGGTTTTTTAGAATTTGTTAAAAATACTTTAAAAATTTCATCAGAAGGAAAAACAGTTCCTGTTGCCGATATTCTAATAACAACACAAAACTGGTCACAGTTTGTTGAAACATGGGACTTTCAAAATATTGATAAGAACATTGAACCTCCATTCATTACGGTAATTAGAAATCCTGAAGTAAAATACGGAAATAATCCTGCGGTAATGTACAATATACCAAACAGGAGAATGTATTATTATATGGAGGTTCCTACTTGGGATGGAAATAGAGTTGGTGCTGACATTTATAAAATACCACAACCTGTACCTGCAGATTTTAAATATACAGTGGCGATTGTGTGTAATAGAATGAGAGAATTAAACTCATTTAATAAAAAAGTTTTAGAGACTTTCGCATCAAGACAAGCATATCAAGTTATTAAAGGACATTACATTCCAATTATAAATGATAGTATGACCGATGAATCAGTTTTAGATTTAGAAAAAAGAAAATACTACATTCAAAAATACGAATTTACAATGATGGGGTTCTTAATTGATGAGGATGAATTTGAAGTTTTTCCTGCATTATCAAGAACATTTCAAATGTATGAGGTTGATCAAAGACCTGTTAAGAGACATCAGAAAAAACAAACACCAGTACAACCAGAAACAATACGTTTGATATATCCTGTAGATAATTTGTCTCAAGAATACTTTTTTGAATACACGTGTGATTTGAATTTTGATATCTCAGATAATTTAGAAAGTTATTCTGTATACATAAATGACCAATATTATGGTGATAATGTTGATAGAATTCAAATCAATACTAACGACACATTGAGAATTGATGTTGTCAAACAAGTAAGTGCCGCCGAATCTTCATTAGCGTTCACACAATTCTTAGTTTAACTTTCCCCGTATATATCTTTCTTTTCCTTACATTTTTCAACTATAAGGTTTTCTAAAAATTTATACATTTTAATACCTCTCTTATCGCAATATTTTTTCAGGACATCGTGTACTTCAACATCAATTTTTAAGTTTTTTATCTTCTTAGGTTCTTTCATAACGGTAGGTAGAAAAAAGGCAGAATAAAATCTTACCAAAATATAAATAGTTTGCACAATGTAAAGTTTTTACTAAAAACTCGAATATTTATAGGTAAAATAAATAAGTAAAGACATTTTAAACATGGCAACAAACAGTAAAGTTTTCGTTTCACCTGGTGTTTATACTTCTGAAGTAGATTTGAGCTTTGTTGCTCAAAGCGTCGGGGTAACAACATTAGGTATCGTAGGTGAAACTTTGATAGGTCCAGCTTTTGAACCGATTTTTATTACAAATTTTGATGAATTCCAAACAGTATTTGGAGGTACTTCACCAGAAAAATTTGTTAATACCCAAATTCCAAAGTATGAAGCGGCTTACATTGCAAAAGCATATCTACAACAATCCAATCAATTATTCGTAACAAGAATCTTAGGATTATCAGGTTACGATGCAGGACCATCTTGGTCAATAACTACGGTTGCTAACGTAGATCCATCAACAATTGGTGTTTGGTGTCTAAGTTCAGTAACTAATTCGGCAACTTGTGTTACAACATGTGTAGTTCCAAAAGAACTCACATTTACAGTTCCGTTTACTGCTTGTACTAATTCAACAACAACAATAGGTTTCCAAGGAAGCTTCCCTTCAATTATTCAAGACATAATTACAGAACAATATGAAGAGTTTAACGGAGATACTTCTACATTAGAAACTCAAATTAATAATTTAATTTTTGATGTTATCACAAGTAACAATCCTTATCTTGCGGAAGATGAACAAATTGCTTACTTTGGTTCTATTGCTACTGACGACTATAACACATTAAATGGTGCTGGTTGGACAGCGGGAACTAATGTATTTAATGTTCCATCTGTATCGTTTGATGCCACTGATTTAACTTCTCCTTTGAATGATTCTTGGTACTATGCGTTATTTACAAATACAGGTAATACAAATTACTCAGGATATTCATTCTCTACTTTGGTGTCAGGTTTAACGGCTTATTATCCAAACCCAACTCCTACACCACAAGCATCATCATCACCAACACCTACACCATCGGCAGCTAATCCTTGTATTACACCGTCACCTTTTGTGTCACCTACACCTACTCCTACACCTGTTAATATTGATTGTTATTCAGGAACTATTGTTGGTAAAATTTATTACTACACAGGGACATCATATGTTGATTACGATAATGTAGTTGTTGCAACTTTAAGATCAAGAGGTATTGCAACTTATACAAACTCAACTAACCCAGCATACTCAGTAACGGCAACAACAGATGCTAGTTTAGATATGACAGGAAAATATGCTGGAGTTCTTAAAAACCCATACTTGACATTTGCGGTTAATTGTACTGATAAATTTGGTCAAAACTTTACGTTTGAAACTTCTTTAACTCAAAATGATCCTGAGTATATTAGTAAAGTGTTTGGGATTGCAAACTTCCAAAAACCAAGAATTGAAGTTCCATTATTTAATGAGGAAGTATTCCAATCTTGGTTAAACTACTCTTGGAAAAAAGGATACGTTAGAGGTTTAAATCCAAACTTTATTGAATTAGACTCTGCTCAAAGTGGTGACCCTAACTCAATTGGATGGTATTTGGACAGATATCAAACGCCTAATTCTCCTTGGGTTGTATCAGAATTAAGAGGTAATAAAGTTTATGACCTATTCAGGTTCTACACAATTTCTGATGGTGATGCCGCTAACACGTTAATTAAAGTTTCACTTATCAATCAAACTTATAACAACTTAACGTTTGATGTATTGATTCGTGACTATTTTGATACTGATGCAAACCCTGTAGTTCTTGAGAAATTTACAAACTGTACAATGGATCCAGGACAAAACAACTTTATTGCAAATAAAATTGGTACATTGGATGGAGAATACGCACTGAATTCTAAATACGTAATGGTTGAAATGAACGAGGATGCCCCAATTGACGCACTTCCTTGTGGATTCAACGGATTTAACTTCAGAAATTATGCAGGAGCTCAATCACCATTCCCAATTATTAAAGGTAAATATGATTTCCCTGGCGAAGTAATTTATAACCCACCATTTGGTTTGTCTTCAGGTAATGATGATGCGTTGGTAAGTCCGGGAGATAATGTTAGAAGAACATACTTAGGTATATCTAACAATTTAGGATGGGATGCCGCTTACTTCGAATACGTTGGTAAGAGAAATCCTAATAATACTTGTGATATTGATGGTTTACCATTCAACTACAGATCTGCAGGTTTCCACATGGACGTAAATGCAAGTGGTTTAACAATCGGGCCTGAGTTCTCGACGAGTGGTGACCCAAGATTTATCTGTGGTAACTCACCATTCATCACTGAACCTGAACTTCCAACAAACGCATACTATAGATTGTTCGCACGTAAATTCACATTCTTAGTACAAGGTGGATTTGACGGATGGGATATCTACAGAGAATGGAGAACTAACGAAGATAGATTCCAAATCGGTAGAACAGGATTCCTATTCGGAGCTTGTCCATCTACAAGATACCCACAAGCAACAGGTTGGGGAGCGTTTAAAGAAATTTCTTTAGGTGACGGAACTCAGAATTGGGCAAATACCGACTACTATGCATACTTGTTAGGTCAACAAACATTTGCAAACCCTGAGGCGGTTAACATTAACGTGTTTGTAACACCGGGTATTGATTATGTAAATAACAGTAACCTTGTAGAAGATGCGGTTAATATGATTGAATTCAACAGAGCGGACTCATTATACATTTGTACAACTCCTGACGTTGATATGTATGTTGCAACTACAACAGGGATTGATGTATTTATCTACCCAACAGAAGCAGTTGACAACTTAGAGAATACAGGAATTGACTCTAACTACACGGCTACTTACTATCCGTGGGTATTGACAAGAGATAGTGTAAATAACACTCAAATCTATATCCCACCAACAGCTGAAGTAACAAGAAACTTAGCGTTGACAGATAACATCGCGTTCCCTTGGTTCGCTGCGGCGGGTTACACTCGTGGTATTGTTAACTGTATTAAAGCTCGTAAGAAGTTAACTCAAGAAGATAGAGACATCCTTTACGTAGGTAGACTTAACCCAATCGCAACCTTCTCTGATGTCGGTACCGTAATTTGGGGTAACAAAACTCTACAAGTAAGAGAATCGGCTCTTGACAGAATCAACGTTAGAAGATTGTTGTTACAAGCTCGTAAATTGATTTCAGCAGTTTCTGTAAGACTATTGTTTGAACAAAACGACTCACAAGTAAGACAAGACTTCTTAAATGCTGTTAACCCAATCTTAGATGCAATCAGAAGAGATCGTGGTTTATATGACTTCCGAGTTACAGTTTCTTCAGATCCTGAGGATTTAGATAGAAACCAAATGACAGGTAAGATTTATATCAAACCAACAAGATCACTTGAATTTATCGACATTACATTCTATATCACTCCAACAGGAGCATCGTTTGAGAATATATAAGTTGGTTTATTATTCATACAAAGGGGGACGAAAGTTCCCCTTTTTTATTTAAGAGATATTTATTAATATGAATTACAAAAAATTTGTTAAAGAAATTTTATCTGAAATCATTCACGATCAGATGAAACCCACAATGAAGTATTATGCTTTTGACTGGGATGATAACCTTATGTATATGCCAACAAAAATTTATCTTGTAGATGATAAAGGTAAAACTGTTGGTATGTCTACGGAAGATTTTGCGGAGTATAGAACTGATATTGGTAAAGAACCGTTCAAATATGAGGGTCACACTATTGTAGATTTTGATAAGGATGCCTTCAGAGACTTTAAAGTACCAGGTGACAAGGCTTTCATTAGTGATGCTATGAAAGCAGAAACAGGTCCTGCATGGAGTGACTTTGTTGAGGCGGTTAATAATGGGTCTATTTTTGCAATCATCACAGCAAGAGGACACACCCCTTCGGTTCTTAAAAATGCGATTTATAATCTAATTAAGAAAAACAAACACGGATTAAGTGAAAAAGAACTTGTTAAAAATCTTAAAAAATATAGAGATTTGGCAGATGAAGAAGAATTGTCGGATGATGAATTGGTAAGAGTATATTTAGATATGAACAAATATCATCCTGTAAGTTTCGGTGAAGGTTCTGCTGCGAATCCTGAAGAACTTAAAGTAAAAGCAATGAGTGAGTTTATGAGATACGTTCAAGAACTTTCAAGGAAACTACAAGAAAAAGCTTTTATGAAAAATAAAATAAGTAATTATTTTGTACCTTATATTGGGTTTTCAGATGATGATTTAAGAAACGTTCAAGCAATGAAGAAACATTTTGATGATGAATCTGGATTAGATATTTATCATACAGGAGGAGGTAAAAAAACTAAATTTGAATAATAACTGGGACTAGTTAAGATATAATTTGAAAAATAATTGAAGTAAATAGAAAAATTTTTATTTCATAGTATTTATAATAAAAATAAAACAAAATTTAAACAATAAGATATGGCTGATTTATTAATGAAAATGCCGATCCCTTACGAACCGAAAAGGGAGAACCGATGGATCTTAAGATTCCCTTCATCACTTGGAATTAACGAGTGGTATGTGGAAAGTGCGTCAAGACCAAAACTTACGATCAACTCAAAAGAGATCGAATTTTTAAATACTTCAACGTTTGTTGCTGGTAGATTTAAATGGGATGCAATTTCAGTTAAATTCCGTGACCCTATTGGACCTTCAGCATCACAAGCTATTATGGAGTGGATTCGTTTATGTGCTGAGTCGGTAACGGGACGTATGGGTTATGCAGCAGGTTACAAAAAAAATGTTGACCTTGAAATGTTGGATCCAACAGGGGTAGTTGTTGAAAAATGGATATTAGAAGGAGCATTTCTTTTAGGGTATGATGGAGGTTCTTTAGCTTACAACTCTGATAATATCGCAGGTATCACATGTCAAATGCAAATGGATAGATGTATCTTAGTATACTAATCTAAATAATACTAAAACATATAACCGTAGACTTTACAGTTTACGGTTTTTTTTTATCATTTAAGTTGAAATTATATATAATATGGAACAAAATGAATATACAGTAGGTCACGGTAATTTGAATTTACCTCATGACGTTATAACTCTACCAACACAGGGGATTTTTTATAAATCAAAAAAGAAATCAGTTAAAGTGGGTTATTTGACTGCGGTTGATGAAAACATACTTTCAGATTACGATGGAACAAGAAATGTTACTGAGTCAATTATTCTACCATTGTTAAGGAACAAAGTATATGAAAGAGAAATCAGACCTGAAGAACTTTTAGATGGAGATGTTGAAGCAATCTTGTTGTTCTTAAGAAACACAGCTTTTGGACCTGAATACAAAGTGACAGTCACAGATCCCGTAACCGAACAAAAATTTACTTCAACAATTAAGTTAGATGAACTTAATTTCAAAAAGACAGAGGTAGAACCTGATGAAAACGGACTTTTCAATGTGACATTACCTATGTCAAAAAACAAAGTAACTTTAAAATTATTATCAATATATGATACGTTAGAAATTAACGCAATTTTAAAATCGTATCCTTCTGACAGAACTGCACCGACAATCACAACTAAGTTGAACAAGCACATTGTAAGTTTAAATGGTGATACGGACAGAATTAAAATTTCAACATTTGTTGAAAGTATGCCAATTGCTGATTCTAAATTTATTAGAAGATTTCTAGTTGATAACGAACCAAGATTAGATTTAAGAAAAGAAGTAATAGCCCCGTCAGGAGAAAGAGTAATGGTCAACATTGCTTTTGGGGTGGAGTTTTTTCGGCCTTTCTTCGCAATATAAGATAACCATATTAGATGAGTTTTATTATTTCTCTAAAATTTTTAGAACACAATATTCTGAGTTTATGTCTATGCCTACATACATAAGAAAATATTTAATTAACAAATATGTTGAAGAAATTGAAAATAAATAAAATGATATTTATGAGTAAATAGGTAATTAGAATGAGTGATGAAAAGACATATAGTAAAGAAGAAATTGATAAGTTAGTCAAGGAAGCCTACAAAAAAGGTAGGAAAGAATCTGGTGATGATGATGGAGACGAAAAACCCGATCTACTTAATTTTGAAAAAGATTATGTAAAAAGTTGGCAAATTGGTCTAAAGGATATTAAAGATATTACTCAAGAAACAATGAAAGCAGTTGCCGATTCTTTTGTTGATCAAAGTTTAGGTGAAAATACTTTTATTAAATTATTAGATCAACAAGCTACTGAACTTTCTGCACAATTTGGTGTTGGAAAGGGTAGGATGGAGGAATTCCGTCAATCTATCGCAGATGTGTCTCCTGCTCTTATAAGAATGGGTATAGACCAAGAAACTGCAATCAAGAACATAGGTAAAATGGGTGAGGCATTGGGATCCGCGGCAAGTTTAGGAAGTGAGGCTATAATTGAACTATCCGCCGCTTCTAAAGCAACTGGACAAGATGTTGGTGTTTTAACTGGAAAATTCAGAGAAGTCGGTATATCGGTTTATGATGTCGGTGAAAAAATGTTAGAAGTTGCAAATTCTGCAAGAGCTGCTGGTGTTTCAGTCGGTGCGGTATCTTCAGCTGTTGCCACAAACATAGGAAAATTAAACGTATATAATTTTGAAGGTGGTATTAACGGTCTAACAAAAATGTCTATACAGGCATCTAGACTTGGTGTTGATATGGGTAAAGTATTCAAAATTGCCGATGATTTATTCTCACCTGAAAAAGCGATTGAGTTATCAGCATCATTACAAAGATTAGGTGTTACATCAAGTGGGTTGTTAGATCCATTAAGAGCGATGGACATGGCTCAAAACGATCCTGAAGCCTTACAAAAAGAAATAGTCAATATGTCAAAAGAATTTACCAAGTTCAATGAACAAACAGGTAAATTTGAAATTATGCCAGGGTCAAAACGAAGATTAAGAGAGGTTGCCGAAGCTATGGGTATGACTGCTGAAGAGTTAGCAGGTATGTCAATAAAAGCTTCTGAGTTCGACAAAAAAATGTCACAAATCAAATTACCAAGTTTTGCTGAGGGTAATGAAGAAACTAAAGAACTCATTGCTAGTATGGCACAGATGAAGGATGGTGTTGCCACGGTTAATGTAAAAGATGAAAAAACAGGTGAAGTATTATTAAAACAAGTTGATCAATTAACACCCGAGGATATTGAAAAACTAAAAGAGTCTCAAACAACTCAGGCTCAAACCGTTGAAGAGTTAGCTTATGATCAATTAACAGAGTTACAACAGATTAATTATAGTATATCGGGAACAAAGGCTGCAGTTGGGTTTGGGAAAGCTACTTCAGAACCAATCGAAAAACTCTTCACAACTATGATGGGTATCAATAAAGATGTTGCCGTGGGCATGAATAGAGGTGTAACGACAAAATCTATTAGAGAACCATTAACACAACTAACCCAACCAATTGAAGATGCAATAACCTCATTATTGAAAGAAGATAAAGAAGGTGCGAATTTAGCATTAACTAATTTTTTAACAAACGCCGCTAAAATAGAAGAAGAATCAAAAGTTAAAATTCAAGCTTCATTTGATGCAACTTTAAAAAGTATTCAGGATACATTTAATAAAGCGTATAATCCACAAAAACCTGCAGAGGGACAAGTAATAACCGTTAATTGGAATATTTCAGGTGATCCTAATATTACTAAAAACGTTGATCAAGAAACCGTCAATAAAATGATGATCAAAGGATCGGACACTCCTGAGGTTAAAGTCAATTTAAATAGTAATTTAAATTCTAAAAACGCACCATCAGCTATGACAGGAGGAAAAAATCAACCTTAATATACTATTCAAAAAAATAGACTATAATCTATTTATAAAATAAAAGTATGGCTGAGAGTTTTTTATCTTTTGGTAACTCAGAATTGTTTAGAAAACAGTTATTAGTTAGAAATTTACAACCCTATGGAGTACCAGGTGCTTATACATCACCTGGTAACCCTGTAAATTATGAAACAAATTTAACAGTTTCTAATGTGGTAGATTCGCCTAATAATTACGTTTCAACAAATATATTTGCTTCTGACCTTTATCCTTTAAATGAATATGGACCTGAAGGTGGTTTTGGAAACCCAATTGGTGTTAATCTTACACCGGTTTTAGAACCAAATCAAGGACCATACTACCCAATTAATGGAGAACAAAGTCAAGGATTGGTACTTGTAAATGAATTCTTTATAGAATCCGCATACGTAACTAACAGATGGGGACCATCAGGAGGATATAAAGATTTAGTCATTATAACAGATGTTCAACAATCAGGACTTATATACCAACCATATTGGTACCCTGGTTATTATAGTTATTCTAGTTACTCAACATACGGAATAGTTTTTTCGGACGATCCGTTGGGGTCAAATGGACCTTTATCTGCCGATAGTTATTTGGCAAAAATTGGTGCAGAACAATTAAAGTTTGCCTTCAATGAAAGAATTGCACAAGAATTAGAACAGGCAACAATTGGTGCTATTAACTTAGATACAATATCTGATCCTTTCTCTGCGAGTTTATTAGCAACAGGACAACAACCATTCTTTATACGAAATTGGAAAATTACAGTTCCTGAAAATCCCGCTTTGGCTGCGGTATCTTTAGCTAATAGATTAACAGGTACTTATTTCCCTGTTTCATTTATCCCTGGTGATTATTTTGATGATGATAATCCTATTAATGGACCACAAAATGCTGCGGCCTTAGGTGTTGCGAATAATCTAACAGGTGGTTTGTTAGCACCGATATTGAATAAGTATAGAAGTCCATCTGAAGTATTTGTTGCAAATACAGGTAATGGTCAAAGATCTGCATTATTTTCGGCATTAGATTATAACCTTTATAGACCGGCCTATAATAGAGGTATAGTTGGTGGTCTGATTGCGGGTGCATCGGCAGCAGTAAATAGATTATTTGACCAAGACAAAGCTCAATCTTCGGGATATTATGTTGGTAGTGAAAATGCTGAACCATCACAAATTGATGGACCCCCTAATCAATTACCTGTTAATCAATTTGGAGTTCAACAACAAACTATAGTTTATGGACCACAAGAGTTAGGTATTTTATATGAAGGTAATGAAAACCAACTTAATTTCGGATTGAAAGGTAAATCTTATACTGATGGAGGTGGAACATCAGGTCAAATGGTTTGGACTTCACCAAAGTATAAAGGGGATGCTGGTTTCCATGCGACTGTGGGTGGTGGTGCAGGAAGTTTAGATGACGAGTTTAATCAGATTTCAGGTGATTATTTAAGATATCAATCAATAGATGTTCCTTTCAGACCTGGTTCTATTCTTTATGAGACACAAAGATTAGTAGATTCGGCGGATCAAGTACAAGGACAAGCAAGGTTAAAACATGTTGGGACGGCAATCAATCAAGTCTCAAAAGTTTTTAATGATGGTTATAAAGAATTAACGAAAGGTTCTAGAGTTTTATCTTATGTTAATCAAGCGGACGGAACTCAAGCAGGATTAGAATATTGTAGAGTGTTCCAAAAAGATACTCCATATTACACATATGCTGACTTACAAAAAGTTGACGGTATAACAACTTCAGGTAGAAGATTCGACTATTCAATATTTGATAATACATACAACTTAAACATTGCACCTTTAAGAAATCCGGGCTCAACAAATATTGTTGACGGTAAAGTTAAAAAGTATATGTTCTCAATTGAAAACTTGGCTTGGAGAACTTCAGACAGACCGGGTTACACTTACGATGATTTACCTGTTTGTGAGAAAGGACCAAATGGAGGAAGAATTATGTGGTTCCCACCATATAATGTTAAGTTTAGTGATGACACCAAACCCGATTTTAATGCAACAAGCTTCATAGGCAGACCCGAACCAATTTACACTTATAAGAATACATCCAGAAGTGGACAGATCAGTTGGACCATCATTGTGGATAATCCATCCATGATGAACACTATTATTGAAAAACAAATGAAAGGTGCATCAAAAGACAGAATTCAAAGTATAATTGATTCATTCTATGCTGGTTGTACTAAATATGATATATATGAATTAGGTATTAAATTTAATACTATACCAACAAAAGATTTATACACTTATCAACAAATTTTAAACAACCCAAGACTAACCACTGAAGAACAAGTAGAAGTTTTACAAAGTATACCTACAAATCAAGAAACTACAAATGCTAATGATGCTTCAGGTGCCGATGGTACTGAAGGAACTACAGGTACTGGTAATCAACAAGCCCAAAACATCCAATATGTGGATGCTGATTTAAGTAATTACGTTGGGTATGGTTTTTATTTTGAGAATGATGTTCCTGGAGGACCTAATGGGACAAAACCTGGAGAAAACAAAGAAGGTGGTACTTCTGCTTACAATTACGATTACTATTATAATCAATATATAGGTTTAGAACCAACTTATTTGCAACAAGCACCTCAAACTGTTTATGTTGGTACGGACCAATTTACAAAAGAAGGTATCCCAAACTTCTTCTCAACAGTGGTTACAGGAAACTTTAACATAATTCAAACCGACTTGATTCAAAAACAATTGAATGAAATTTTAGTTGATAAAAAAGGTAAGGTTGAAATAGAACTCGTTGGGTCGGCATCTGCACCACAAAAAGTTTCTTACAACAAAAAATTATCAGAAAGAAGAAATGATTCAGTTAAAAAATGGTTTTTAGCGCAAAAACTTAAAGATGGAAAAACTTTACAAGAATATCAATCTGCTGGATTTTTTAAGATGACATTAAACGCTAATGGAGAACAACTTGTGATCCCAAAAACCAAAGAAGAAGCCGCAGCCACAACAGGAGATACAACCGATATTAGTGTAACAAATGCTCAAGGGGGTAATGTTCTAAATGCTAGTGTTAACTGTACTAAAAATATAACGTTAGTTGCGACAGAGAACCCAACTTCAGGAGATATTCAAGAATCAAGTAAAGCTCAATGGTATAGTATTCCTGCAATGGCTTGTCGTAGAGTTGCGATCCAAAGGATTAAAGCGGAAATTCCAAAAGATGAAACTCCGCAACCAAGTCCTGTACCGCCAAAACCGGTACCAACACCTGTCCCGAACATTCTTACAGGTCAGACTCAAAGTATTAAACCTGAACCTAAAATTACTATTGAACAAAAAATTAAAGAAGGTATTTCTAAAAAAATATTAAGAAATCTTTTTACTGAGTGTGATTATTTCCAAATCATAAAAGAAAGTGATCCTATGATATACGATTCTATAAAAGATAGAATTAAATATTTTAGTCCTGCTTTCCACTCGATGACACCTGAAGGTTTAAATGCTCGTTTGACTTTCTTACAACAATGTATGAGACCTGGTCAAACAATTCCTGTTATAGGTGCCGACGGTAGACCAAAATATAATGACGCATTAAATACTACATTTGGTGCACCACCAATTCTGATTTTAAGATTTGGTGACTTTTATCATACCAAAATAGTGCCGACAAATCTTGGTATTAGTTACGACCCACTTCATTTAGATATAAATCCTGAAGGGATTGGAGTACAACCAATGTTGGCTAACATATCATTGTCTTTTAATATAATTGGAGGTATGGGTCTTAAAGAACCAGTCCAAGAATTACAAAACGCACTTTCTTTCAATTATTATGCTAATACAGAAATTTATGATGAAAGAGCAACCGCAACTGAAGATACGAGTAAGATGGATCAATACGTTGTTCAAAAAATAACTTCTGCATTCCCAACTGTAAGTTCACAGGAAGCGGCAAACATAGTTAATAACGTACAACCTAAAAAAGGTGGAAGTACTATGGGTGTAATTGCAAGTGATACCGATATTGACTATACAACTCTATTAACTTCATTACAAGACGGACTACAAGGATATTTTAAAGCCTATTATGATGCGATTAGTAAAATTAATACGGATTATAATTTTGGAGTTTTACAAATTGCATTACAAGATAAATCATATACTGAAGGAGAACTTTCAGAATATACAAATGATAAAGTTAAAACCACACTTTATGGTAAAAGTAATAATTATCAAGAATATGTTGAGAACTTAATCAAAGAAGTTAAAAAAGACATTGAACAAAATGATGACCCAATTCTTTCTTATTTGAAGGGAGAAAACCAAATGACAAATAAAATTAAAAGAGAATTAGAAGATAAATTACAAGCGTATGCAACACAAAGACAACAACCAATTTTAGATGTTATAACAAACAACACATCAAACATAACAAAAGTTGAAACTGATTTAAATTATTTGTTTAGACAATTAGATGTTGTATCTGATAAATTAGATGGTTATTTAGGATCCAATAACGAACCAATTGGATATGATCTAAGTGGAGATACTTTCTTTGGGCCAGCAACTACAGATGGAACATTAGCTAATTTATATACCAAAAAAGTACCTGAAACGATAACCAAGTTTGAAAAACTTTTGGAAAGTTATAAAATAATATCGAAAGATGGATTCTTTAAAAAGAGAACATCAACTATTGAAAATGGGAGTGGTTGTAAATTTGTGGTAAATAATCAAGGATATTTTGGTTTGAATGGTGATTGTCCTTGGAATAGATTTTATATCGCAATGTCCCCTTTATTTACTAAAGAACAATCATATACTGAATTTGTAAATGATTTGGTAAGTGGACCTGAAATAAAAAATAACCCAACTATTATCGACTTAGTAAAAAGGGCGTGTAACAATGTAAAAGAAGATTACATTCCATTCCAAGAAATATGGACAAAAGTTTTTACTGATATAGAAAAATCACAAGATTATGTTACAGTTACAACATTTAAATTACCCGACGGACAAGTGAAGGTGTGTAACTATAAAACACCAATAACCGACAACACAAATCAAAAAAACAAAAAATTAAAAGACCTGTACTCAAGTGTTAACTTGAACGACAATAAAAAGACCTTCAATGGTAAAGTAACATTCAATTAAAATGCCTTTTCAATATTGGAATAGATATACGAATTTTTTAATCAACGGAGAACAAACTGTTGTCCCCTTTGTACCAGTACCAGCAAAAACCTCAGATAAAAATTATATTTTTATAATTGGTCAATCAAGATTGGATAAAGCATCACAACAATTTTATGGATCACCCTACTTTGGATGGTTAATAATGGCGGCGAATCCCCAATATTCAGGAAATGAGTACTCAATACCTGATGGTGCTGTATTGACAATTCCATTTCCGTTAGTAGCTTCTTTACAAGACTATAAAAACGCATTAGAAAATTACTTCTTCTACTATGGCAGATAACGGCGAAAATATATTAGTAGAATTTGACTACGATAATATTACTTTAATTGACCCAAATAAATTAATTGACGAACAAGGTAATGTTAAGGACCGACTTGTAAAACAAGAGGACTTAGTTTTCTATGCAAATTTGGAATGTAATGTTTTACCAAGAACAAAATTAGCGGTAGGGTCTGCGATGAACGATCAACAAAGAACAATCTCTGTTGGTAAGATTAATTTTTTAAATCCTGGTCATAAAACATTTTTGGATACTGCTTGGTCAGATGAACTAACAGGTAAGGGTACTTTGGAAGGTAAAGGTGTTAACCAACCTAAATTAACCGCAGTTAAAAACCCAAACAAATCCGACGATTTTTATATAACTCAAAACCTTTGGTCAAATGGAACACCTGGCGCAGTTGATAATGGATTTTTAGGTATTAAAAGTATTAGATTTTCAATAGGTACAGATTTCTTACCTGTGATTGATATTGAATTAGAGGACGTTAAGGGTAGAGCTTTATTCGAAGGGGGTAATAGTTCACCATACTCAGCATTTTTTCAGTTACCATATCCACAGTTTACACTAACAATGAAGGGTTATTATGGAAAGGCGGTTAAGTTCCCTATTATGTTACAATCATTCAGTTCCAAATTCAATCCATCTTCCCATAATTTTGAAATATCATTAAAGTTCTACGGATACAAGTATACTCTATTATCTTACGTGAATTATGGATCACTGATGGCGGTTCCACACATGTATAATAACGTTGTTAATCAGGCTACCGTATCAAAGACGCAAGGAAGTAACACAAATGAACAATCTGCACAAACACCAACAATTGTTAGTAGAGGTTATCAAAAAATGAAAGAAATTTATTCTGATTATAAATCAAAAGGATTAATTCCTGATGATTTTCCAGAAATAACTTTGAACCAACTTAATTTTAGATTACAAAAATTTATTGACGATGTATTAAGTGAGTTTGCAAAAGAAAATCTTGGTGTTCTAACCGAGATGACAAATTATACAAACGCATTAACTTTGTACCAACAAAAAGTTTATTTGTATGGGTCTTCATGGTTCAATAATTATATGAATGTAAAATCACCCATAGTTTTAAAAAATGGGCAAAATATATATGACTTCAAACCTGACTTGGACGCTCAAAAACAAGAAACCGCTTTAACGGAACTTGATGGTATTATTAAAGACAATAATGCAAAATTAAACGAAAATAGTATTTTTGGAACAAACGGATCGTATACTGTTGGAAACAAAACAGTTCAGTCTAAAATATCTGTCCCAATAGAAATGAAGACATTTGCGAAAGGTGAGTTAATAACTAATGTAGATTTAGAAAAAACTTTCAGAGCATCACCAAACGCACCTAAAGGAACATTGTCACCTTTAAATACACCACAGACCGGATTGACCGCTACAGATTTGGCATTTGCAACATTTAAAACCAACTTGGAAACTAAATTTAAAGAAACGAATGGACAATTTTTTATTTTTGACGGACCCAATACCTTTATGAGTATTACAGATACGGCTGGTAAATCTGCACAAAAGTTTAGAACTCAAATTGAACAACAAATTACAGAAAGTTTAGCATCTAAATTTAATAGTCAGGGTGAAAATAGTTTAGGATTTATTCCATCCATAAGAAACATATTGGCAATTTTTTATTGTCAAGGTGAGGCATTTTTAAGATTGTTAGATGAGGTTCATAAAAAAGCTTGGGACCAAAGAGAAAACCCATATAGAAGGGCTGCTATTTTTGGAAATCAAACAACGGCCCCAAGTGTTGACATTAAAGACTCGACACAAAATAACGAACCAATTTATCCTTGGCCACAAGTGATCCAAGAAACCGTTGGGGACGACAATCAAGAAAAGTTTCAAGTAATTTATCCTGGTGCTCAAAATGTTGCAAACTCATATAGAGCTTACGATCCTGAAATATGGCCCGAGGTTGAATTTGTTGAACAATTTATTAAAGGGTACACTCAAAGACAAAACGACGCTGATAAAAGAGGTGCTGAATTTAATGAAATAGATCTACAACCATCTCGAATCTCTTTGAACGGAATTGATTTTCCTGTTTCAAATGAAGTATTTCAGAATAAAGAAGAGTCTAAATACTTCTTTGAGATATATGAAAGACTTCTTTTGAATTCATATTACAGTAGACTAAACAGACAATCAGGTTATAATCTATCTATTTATGAAGCTGAAGCTGATGATGAAGCTGTAAACATATTAAAAAGTCTTGGTCAAGATAATCCATTCTTATCTAAAACAATTAAAGAATATCTCTTAGATAGTAATAATTATTTACCATTCTTAAGACATATATCAAATCAAGGTCAAGGTGAAAGTTGGCAATCATACATAAGAGGTGAGTTTGTTACTAACTATATCAAAAATGATGTAAGGAACCCAAATGTGTTATATAATGAGGATATTATTGTTTCTACTAAATCTCAACCTAACGTTTCTTTAAGTAACCCAAAAAATTTAACAAATTTAAATAAATACCTTGCAGGAACTTCAGTTTCTAATGTGTTTGAGTTTGGTGATACATACCCACTCACTGATTTAGATTGGGATAAAAAGAATTTGGCCGATGGTAAATCATTAAACAATGCAAACGAAGCATTTGATACAAAAGATGTTTTAAACTACAACCCTATACAATTAACAATAACTAATTTCTTAGATAATACAAACGAAAATCAAAGGAGACCTTTTACACACTTCAATTTTGTAGACCTAAATGTAACCCCTAATCTTTTAATTCTTAAAAATTTTTATAAAGACAGAGAATACAAAGACCAACTAGTCACTGAAGGTAATATATCATACTCCAATTATTCAGGAAATGTGTTTTCTGAACAGACAACATCTATGTTGAATACACCTTACTTTATAAACGCAATACAACAAGGGGTTTTTAATTTTAGATACAAACAAAACGATCCATACCCATACAAAAGTGCCGCGTATTTGTTTTTGAATAGTTTACCATTAGGGACACTAAGAGAAAAATATAAAACTTTCGATGGTCAAGCCACAACTGATTTGAACTACATTTTAGCAACAATGAAAAAATTTGGGGCGGTTCATAAATTACCGTATGCTTGGATTTTAAAATACGGTTCTATTTGGCATAGATATAAAATCTACGACAAAACAGGAAAAGACTTTTTAGATGACGTATGGAAAAACTTTAACTACTTAGAAAATTGGGATCCAGGATTTTCTTCATCAACAAAGACATACTCATTGTTGATTGATGGTGATCAAAAAAATCTTGTATTACAAAATACTACAGGAACACCTCCATTCACAGATATGACAACAGGGTTCTACCCCCAACTAATTGATGACTTTAATGTGTTCTTACAAGGATTAAAATTATTTAGTGGTAAAACACAAGTTTCTGGTAACTGTGAGGTTAAATCAATTAGTGGTAATTGTAAAACTTTCCAAGTCACGGGAACTTGTTCAAATAACGGTACAGGAATAACAATAAATTCAATCACAAACAATTATATTTCTTTACCTCACAAAATTTATATTCCTTCATTGAATATTAATTTACAATTAATAACGCAAGTCACTGGTACTACAGGAGGTACTGGATTTTATAATACATCATCAAACTTAAACGCAACATTTAATAATTTACCTTTTGTTTTAGGGACGTTTGCAAATATCACAAATCCAACATCTACTCAAATACAAAATGGACAAATTTTAGGAGGATCACCCAATATATCTGGTATAACAATATTAAATGTAATTTCAGCGTCAACAACCACAACCTCAACTTCAGGAGTGACTAATACTCAAGCTTTACCACCACCACCAACAAAAAGTGGCAACGCAACGGAAGTCACAACATTACTAATTTCAAACGTTACATACACAGTCACTATCTATGTTTTTGGACCACAAAAATATGCAGTACTAAGAGATCAAAATCAAGTCGTACTTCAAATAGGACAAAACGCTTCAAATGCTAGCGTCACAAACCAACAACTAAGAGAAGAAATTGTCTACAGTTATTTTAACTCTTTAGTTACTAACCCAAACAATCCACAATTCATTCAAAGTGTACAAAGTGTTCAAGGGGCAACACCGGCAATTACTTCTTCAGTTGTTACTAGTTTATGTGAAGTATCTTCTGCAAGTTCACAAACATTTAACTATACAGTTTTGAACCCACCAATCCAAATTTTGGATGTGTTGAGTAATGTGTTAAATAATGGAACAATCATAAATGGATTAAATTTAAATGGGAATGTAGTTTTAACATCACAAATTTCAGGGACAACTGGAGGTGTTGGTTTATATAATACAACAACAATACAATCGGCAACAACCTCACCATTTGTAGTTCAAAATCAATATGTACAAGGTATTGCATCATCATCAATACAACCATTATTAGACAATAAAAAACTAATAATGTTTAATACCACTAACTCTACCATATTTGGAGCGCCAGGTTTTGACCCAAATAATTCAACAAGAAGTATGAGGATATCTCCTTACTCTGTCATCGTTAGAAGTACAGATGAAACAGGTTATTACGTTCTACCTTCGTTCGGGTCAAATATAAATCAAGCGAGAGAAGAATCTTTCAAAAACGGATCAATGAAGATAGAATTATATAACAATCCTTCTATGTTCAATGGAACCGTAAGATTATTTTGGAATGCACCACAATACGGATGGTTCAACAATGACCAAGTCAAAAAAAATAATCCCTTAACTTATTTAAAAGAAATTTTAAACGAACAAAAAGAACAGCAAAACTTTTTGATATCAGGAGAAATTACCGATTACACAAGTTTTGAAGAATTATTTACTACGTTTAATACTCAAACTTTAGATCTATTTGAATCTGAGTTTTTAAATTTTAGTAGATCATTATATGATTATGTCGACACATTACCTGAGACTACAAAAGCTGAGGTTTCCGTTGGTACAAGTAATCAAGTTAAAAATCCTGATGGTAGTGTGGTTCAACTCCAAAACCCTGATGGAAGTGTTGGTTCACTATCCCAAAAAACATTTAAGAATTTTCATTTCTTGATGAGAGAACTAATGAAAATACAGACACCAACAGGAACTTCACCTGAAACAAAACTTAGTGAAATAATCACAAGTCAAAACACTCAGTTCCAACAAGTTTTGTCATCTTTTGTGAACTATGATGTAGCGTTTAAGTTTGGAAACCCGACTCAATTTGATAGAAGATTGTATTTAACTTTCTCAACAAGGTTTTTAGAGAACCCAATTATTTATGGGCCATATGAACAAGGAACACTACCACCACAAGTTACTGTTGCTCAATCACAACAACAGAGTCCTGAAACTTGGAAAAAGTTATTATACTATGTTGGTGAATCATCAATACCTAAATTACAATATAAAAATAACGGGTCATATATTACTGACTTCTTTATTGATTTAAATGTACAATTTAATGAAAAAAATGTTGAAGACTTTGCACCACTCATTAAAGTTTATGCTAGTGAAAAATTAAAAAAGAATAACTTGAATTTAGCGTCATTTTATTCTTTGATGGACAACTACATAATTGCATCTGATAATTACATAGGTAATGTTATTAATGTAATGTTACCTCAAGTAAGAAAAGAATTACCAACAGTCTTAATTAATCAAGAGTTGACTGAAAATAGGGCTAATTTGGAGGCAGGTTTTACTGAACAAACAAGAACTGAATTATGGGAAACATTCAAAGCATTAAATGATAGTTGGATTGCAGGATTTGATTTTCAAAACAAAACATTATTTGAAGATGTTCTTTTGGTTGATAGGGCAAGTAGAAATGTAGGTGACAAGATTATCGTAGATATTTTTGAAATTCAAGAATTAATCAAAGACGGAAGTTATAAAAATACATTGTTAGACATGGTTACAACAATATTGGTTCAAAATAACTTCCAATATTTTATGTTACCTGCATTTGTCAATTTTTATAATATCCAAGACGTTGAAAAAAACCCAACACCTAGACCTGACGGAACTTTAGAATTTGGTAATTCTTTATTTGGAACATTCTTAAATGTTGATTACAGAAATAGTTCACCAAAATTCTTATGTTATTACGTTAACAAACCAAGTGAACACTTGGATATGAACGATAATATTGATTACAGATACCGAGATGACGCCTTTGATCTTAGACGTGCTAGTGATAACCCACTTCAAGAAAATCAGGCTTACAAATTAGATTGGGATAAATCAAACAAAGTGGTTGGTTTTAACGTGGATGTAACAAAACCAAATCAACAAATCTTTAAAAGTTTTAGTGTTAACCAAAATCCTGGAAAACCAACATCAGAATCTTTAGAAATGTTAAATCAAATGGCAAACTTGGGTGGAAACAGACGATCAACAACTCAATCCGTTTCTTTATATAATCTTTATAAGAATAGAAGCTATGAATGTAGTGTTGAAATGATGGGATGTGCATTAATCCAACCATTGATGTACTTTAATATTAGAAACGTCCCTATGTTCTCGGGGCCATATATGATTACAAAGGTGACTCATGACATCACTGAAGATAATTTCAGTACTTCATTTACAGGAACAAGACAACCGTTTTATGCACTACCTAAGATTGATAATTTTATTCAAACATTGAATATTAAAATTTTGAATACAATACAATCTAGAATCCAACAGAATGAAAAGAAAGAAAGAGAAAGTTCGGCAAATGTATTGGCCCAAAAAGAAAATGTTTTATCTAATATCAAAGCGGAAGAACAACTAACTAAAAATCAAGATTGTGTTGCTAATATCAACCCAAGATATCTAAACTATACAGGACTTGATACACCGGCACAAACATCTCAAACTACAAAAGAATTGTTTAATGCGATAAGAGATGAATTATTAAGTAGAGGTTATACAGCGACTGGAGACACAACGCCGTTGGTTGCAGGGTTAGCATTTACAATGGTATATGTTGATTCAGGTAAAGGATCAGGAATAAATGCATACGAGAACAACTACAGTACTATAAATCTGACCGAAGTTTATGGACCTAATTTTGTAAATTACATTAAGAAAAGTTATTATTGTATTACAAGAGGAACTAACAGTAACTTACCTGTTGCATCATTTAATACATTTAAAGACTTCATAAAATTTGTAGTAGATAAAACATCGACATTATATACATTATTAAATCAAGATAAAAATAATTTTGATTTCTCAACACTAGAAGGATTATCAGCGGCAACTGCAAAACAATATGTATTAAGTTATCCTGTTGAACAACCTGCAAATGTGTATACTACTTTAACAGAACAAGAAAAATTAACACTACAACAAGAATTTGTTGCGGCTTATAATGTTTACGAAACAGTACAAACTTTCAAAATAAGCTGATATTTATAAATAAAATACTTATGAGTACTAAAATGTTATTGGATAATTACTTGGGGAAAAATACAAGAGTATCCGAAAAAGATATGGGTGACGGAACAAAACAAGTTTGTGACTTAGACACAGGAGATTGTTATACTGTCAGAATCAAAGACGGACTCATCGAAAGAGTCGACAACACTATGAGAACATTTAAAAAAATTCAAGTAGAAACTAATCAAGGTTATAAAACATTATTAAACGGTTAAGATGAATATAGACGATAAAATTTTAAAAGAGATCGCAAGATACAATTCGATCAACAAATATATCATGGAACAAGATATTCCGGCACCACCTGCAGATGCGGGAGCAATACCTCCACCTCCGGCAGACGCTGCCGCACCGGTTGATCCTGCTGCAGATCCTGCGGCGGCAGGTGTAGATCCTGCGGCACCAACACCTCCAGCGGCTCCTGGAGCTGAAGGAGAAGCAGCACCTGTTGATGTTGCGGCGGATCCTGATGTTGAAGAAGTCCCTGCTGAAGGAGAAGAAGGTGAAGGAGAAACTGAAGAGTTAGACATCACCGATCTTGTTGATTCGCAAAAAACAATTGCTGATAAACAAGAAGAATATTTCACAAATCTTTTTGACCAAATCAAAACTATGGAAGAAAAATTAGCAGAGATGGATACTATTGTATCTAAGTTAGATTCTTTAGAGGCTAAAGTTGAAAAATACAGACCAAAAACGGCACAAGAAAAATTGCAACTTAGATCATTAGATTCAGGACCATTTAAACAAAACTTGGCGGATTTCTTTGATGAGAAAAAAGATGAGATGGAACAAACAGGTAAAAATGAATATGTTCTAACCCAAGATGAAGTTGAAAGTTATAGCCCATCTGACATAGAAAAATCTTTCAACGAACCAATGGAGGATGAAGATGATATTTTATTAAACAAATTTAATTCATAAGTTTTAAGGTCGATAAATTCGACCTTAAACTTTTTTTTTGGCGACACAATTTGACTATAACTTTTTATACACTTATAATTTTAACATAAACCTTTAATTTTTATTTACACATGGCGACAAATTCATTAGACGCAGTACTTGCACAGTACGAAAAATCAACACAGAACACATCATCGAATGGTTCTAAAATGTCTTCAGAAGACCGAATGAAGAAATATTTCGCGGCTCTTTTGAAAGATAATGAAAAACAAGGACAGAGACGAGTACGTATTCTTCCTACAACAGACGGTTCTTCACCGTTTAAAGAAGTATGGTTCCACGAAATCCTTGTGGACGGTAAATATCAAAAATTTTACGATCCAGGAAAAAATGACAACGAACGTTCACCTTTGAATGAAGTTTACGAAGAACTTATGTCAACAGGTAAGGAAGCCGACAAACAATTGGCAACACAATACAAAGCTCGTAAGTTTTATATCGTAAAAGTTATTGATCGTGATAACGAACAAGACGGAGTTAAATTTTGGAGATTTAAACACAACTACAAACAAGAGGGAATTCTTGATAAAATTATTCCAATTTGGAAAGCAAAAGGTGATATCACAGATCCTGATAAAGGACGTGACTTAATCCTTGAATTAACAAAGGCAAAAACTCCTAAAGGTGCTTTCTATACGGTAATCCAAACAGTTATGTATGATGACCCATCTGCAATTTCAGAAGATGAAACTCAAATGTCAGAGTGGGTTAGTGATGAATTGACTTGGGAAGATGTATATTCTAAAAAACCTGTTGAATACCTTGAGGCAATTTCAAGAGGAGAAACACCACGTTGGGACTCTGAAAAAGGTGGATATGTTTATTCTAATGATGAAACTTCAGAAGTTTCTATGGGAGGAAAATCAGCACCAAAATCAATCAATGAAGTTTCTGATCCTCAAGCAAACGACGAGGTTGATGAAGAATTACCATTCTAATTTTAATTATTAAAAATGTAACGGGAGCAGTTTATTGTTCCCGTTTTTTTGTCTATATTTTATATAGTAACACAAAAATTATGGCACTTAAAAAAAACGACTTTAGTTCATTGAAGAAAAAGTTTTCTTCGGACGCGAAATATAAACCACAAAGATTTTTTGATCTTGGTCCTGAATTTTTGGATGCAGTAGGATTACCTGGACCTGCTATTGGTCACCTTAACATGTTATTAGGTCACTCCGATACAGGTAAAACAACAGCACTTATTAAAACTGCTGTTGATGCTCAAAAGAAAGGTATTCTTCCTGTATTCATTATTACAGAACAAAAATGGTCTTTTGATCACTCAAAAATAATGGGGTTTGAATGTGATGAAGTGGTTGATGAAGAAACAGGTGAATTAACTTGGGACGGATTCTTCTTGTTTAATAATAACTTCAGTTATATTGAACAAATTACTGATTACATTAACGATCTATTGGACGCACAAGAAAAAGGTGAATTAGACTATTCACTTTGTATTATGTGGGATTCAGTTGGATCAGTTCCTTGTAAAATGACTTACGAGGGTAAAGGAGGTAAACAACACAATGCAAGTGTTTTAGCCGACAAAATTGGTATGGGTATAAACCAACGTATTTCAGGATCTCGTAAGGCAGATTCTAAATACGAAAATACCTTAATCATTGTTAACCAACCTTGGGTAGAATTACCTGACAATCCATTTGGTCAACCTAAGATCAAGGCAAAAGGTGGTGAAGCAATTTGGTTAAACTCTTCTTTGGTATTCTTATTTGGTAATCAAAAAGGTGCGGGTACAACAAAGATCACTGCAACAAAAGATAAGAGAACTGTAAAGTTTGCTTCAAGAACAAAAGTGTCGGTTATGAAAAACCACATCAATGGTCTTGGTTTTGAAGACGGTCGAATCATTGTAACACCACACGGATTCTTGCCAGGTAAAGATACCACCGAAGAAAAATCATCAATAGAAAAGTATAAGAAAGAATACGCCGATTATTGGAAAGACATTATCGGAGTTGACGGAGACTTTGATTTAAAAACAGAAAAAGAAGAAAACGAATAATATGAACAATTGGAATATAATTAGAACAATACCTGAATGGGATTATTCAAGTGTTGATGCAAGATGTCTTACTCATGACGGAGATATAATAGATTTGGGATGTTTAGATTGGGACTGGTCAAATTTTTTTATTGGAAAAAAAAGAGTAATTGGTGCTGATCCCTACGAAAATGAAAAAGATGGAACAGAACTATTCAAAGGAATCGTATGGAATTTTGAAGGAAAAATGAAAATACAAAATAATGGTGTTGGGACAACTATTTTTACAGAAGGTGAAGATGAATTTGATGTTATCACATGGAAAACGTTTTGCGATAGATTCAAAATCAGTAAAATATCTGTTTTAAAACTTAATATTGAAGGTGCAGAGTACGACCTTTTAAGAAGTTTTACGGATGAAGATTTTGATAATATAGATCAAATAGTTGTTAGTTTTCATCATAGAATTAACCCTGAATGGCAAAAAGATACCAATGAGTGTATAGAACTTTTAAACAAAAAAAACTTTAGCATTCAAAAGATTAACCATAATTGGGATTGGTTTTTAGCAGTAAAAAATATTTAGAAATCACTTAAAAAACAAAAAGTGACCAAAACATTATTAGTAGACGGAAATAATTTATTAAAAATTGGTTTCCATGGTGTTAGAGAATTCTACCACAATGGAAAACATGTTGGAGGTGTTTGGCACTTCTTAAATACTCTTCGTAAATTTTTGGAAGAACACAACTATGGTAAAGTTGTCGTATTTTGGGATTCTAAAACTTCATCTTCACAAAGAAGATTGATATACCCAAAATATAAATTAAATCGAAGACCTTCCGAATCAGAGCAAAAAGAAGAATCTTTTTTAGAACAAAAACAAAGAGTTAGACAATACCTCGAGGAGATGTTTGTAAGACAACTGGAGACAGAACACGCAGAAGCTGATGACTTAATTGCATATTACTGTCAAGTGTCATTAGATGAGACAAAAACTATATTCTCGAGTGATAGAGATTTAACTCAATTAATTTCTGAAAAAGTTTCAATTTACTCACCATCAACAAAACAATATTATAAGTTCGGAGATAAAATAAAATTACATGATATTGAAATTCCACACTTTAATGTTAAGACAGTAAAGATTCTCACTGGAGACAGTTCAGATAACATTGATGGTATCTTTTATCTTGGTGAGAAAACTTTGATCAAATTGTTTCCTGAGTTACTTGAAGAATTAGTACAAATACCATATATTTTGGATAAGAGTTCTAATTTACTTAAAGAAGAAAAGGGGAACGTAGCTCTTCAGAACCTGTTAAGTGGTAAAACAAAAGAAGGTATTTTTGGGGATGAATTTTATGTCATCAATCAAAAACTTGTAGACTTAGATGAACCCCTTTTAAGTGATGAAGAAAAAGAATTAGTTAGATTATATTACTCAGAGTCGATGGATCCCGACGGAAGAGGACATAGAAATCTAATTAGAATGATGATGGAAGATGGTTTTTTTAAATACTTACCTAAGGGTGACGACGCTTGGGTAAGTTTTTTGAAACCATTTTTGAAGTTAACAAGAAAAGAAAAAACAAATTTTAGAAACAAAAAAAATTAAAAAAAACAAATGAAAGAACAGGATATTACCAAAGTTGAATTTTTGTTAATGTGTAACGATAACATTGTGGTTCAGAGATTCTTTAATGTTAGAAACTTTAATAAAAATGCTCATAAATCTGAGGATTTTTATTATCACATTGAGAGTATTTGCAATGAGCTAAAATACGATCTTAAGATGAGATCAGTAACCTACATGTTGGATAACCAATATGAAATTTCAGAAAATCCAGATGTACTAAACACATCAATTACCGATGGTCCGGAAAATTTTAATCTAATTATTAAGCTTGGAGATATGACAATTTGTCAGCGTGAGTTTGACGCGAAAGTATACCCCCCAAAGGTAAGATATACCGTAGACCTACGCCCAAAGTTAAAAAGCATCCTTTCCTCACTTACTGACATTTTTTCAGGTAAAAATTTTAATTATTTTTATCCTGAATTTATCAAAAACTAATACTATTTATTTTTACTAAAGGAGAGAAAACTATATGGCGACAGGTAAAAATTTTGAGTATTTAGGTAATACGTTTCAGTTACAATTACTTAATCAAATCATTGTGGATAAAGACTTTTCACATTCAATTATCGATGTGATCGAGAATAATTATTTTGAGAACAAGTACTTCAAAATCATCATTCAAATGATTAGAGAGTATTACACGAAATATGACCACACACCGTCGTTTGATACGTTAGAACAAATCACAAAATCTGAATTACAACAAGAAATTGCATCCAAGATTGTTATGGATACAATCAAGAAAATTAAAGATGCACCTATCGATGGCGTAGCTTTTGTACAAGAAAAAGCGTTGAAGTTCTGTAAACAACAAGAACTACAAAAGGTAATGGGTAAGGCTCAAAAGATCATTGATGGTGGTGAGTTTGAGAGTTACGACACACTTGAAGAAATGGTTAAAACGGCTCTTCAGGTTGGTGCAAAAGACACTACTATGTTAGATGTGTTTTCCAACCTTGATCAAGTTCTTGAGGATGATTACAGACACCCAATCCCAATGGGAATACCTGGAATCGATAGATTATTAAAAGGAGGTTTGGCAAAAGGGGAAATTGGTGTTATCTTAGCACCTACAGGTGTCGGTAAGTCAACTATATTAACCAAAATGGCTAATCACGCTTTTAACTTAGGATTTAATGTACTTCAGATCTTTTTTGAGGACAACCCAAAGGTTATCCAAAGAAAGCATTTCACATTATGGACGAAAGTTCATCCTGACGATTTGTCAGAGAAAAAAGATGAGGTTATGAAGAGAGTTAGGGAAATTGAGGAATCAATGCCAAATAAATTGATAATGAAAAAGTTACCATCTGATACTATGACGATGTTACAAATTAAAAATCAAATTAGAAAAATGGTATCTGATGGGATCAAAGTAGATATGATTGTTTTAGATTATATCGATTGTATTGTTCCTGACAAAAATTTAGGTGATGAATGGAAGAGTGAAGGGTCAGTGATGAGAGCATTTGAAGCAATGTGTCACGAAATGAATATTGTGGGTTGGACAGCAACTCAAGGTAACAGATCTTCAATATCTTCCGAAGTTGTTACAACAGATCAAATGGGTGGATCAATTAAAAAGGCTCAAGTTGGTCACGTTATTATATCAGTTGCAAAGACATTACAACAAAAAGAAATGAAACTAGCAACAATTGCAATCACAAAATCACGTATTGGTGATGATGGTGTTGTATTTGAAAACTGTAAGTTTGATAACGCAATGATTGATATAGATACTGAAAGCTCAATGACGTTCTTAGGTCTTGAAGAACAAAAAGAAGAAAGACAAAGACAAAGAGTTAAGGAACTCTTAGAAAAGAGAAAACAAAGAGAAACACAATCAAATTAACAAAATAAGTAAATTTATAAAAATGGAAAAAATACTAGTAGAAAATCCTGGTCGGTTTGTCATCTTCCCTATCGAACACAATGATATATGGGAATTTTACAAACAACACCAAGCAGCGTTTTGGACGGCAGAAGAGGTGGATTTAACTAATGACATCAGAGATTGGGAAAATTTAACAGACAATGAAAAATACTTTATCAAAAACGTATTGTCATTTTTCGCGGCTTCTGACGGTATTGTAAACGAAAACTTGGCGGAAAATTTTTACCGAGAAGTGCAATATCCCGAAGCTAAATTCTTTTACGGATTCCAATTGGCGATGGAGAACATTCACTCATTAATGTATTCGTTGTTGATCGATACGTACATTAATAACCCAAAGGAGAAAGATGAATGTTTCAATGCAATTGATAGACTACCCGCGGTTCAGAAGAAAGCCAAATGGGCTTTGGAATGGATTGAAAAGGCATCTTTTGCAGAAAGATTAGTTGCGTTTGCTGCTGTCGAAGGTATCTTTTTCTCAGGTTCATTCTGTTCTATTTTTTGGATGAAATCAAGAGGGATTATGCAAGGTTTGTGTAACGCTAACTCATTAATCTTTAAAGATGAAAATTTACATTGTGATTTTGCAATTCACTTATTAAATAACCATTTAGAAAATAAACCTTCCGAAAAAAGAATTAAAGAGATTTTACTTTCGGCATTAGAAATTGAAAAGGAATTCATAACAGAATCACTTCCTGTTTCTTTAATTGGAATGAACTCAAACTTAATGAAACAATATCTTGAATTTGTAGTTGATGGATTACTCGTTAAGATGGGATGTAGTAAAGAATTCAACGTAGAACAACCGTTTAAGTTTATGGAGCAAATTGCTGTTGAAACTAAAGGTAACTTCTTTGAATCAAGAACTATGGAGTATCAGAAGGCAAAACTGAATGAAACCATAACATTTACAGACGACTTTTAATTTTTGGAATATGTCATTAAAAATAAATAAAAGAGGAGGAGACAGTGTATCATTTAATCCTCAAAAAATTTACAACAGAGTTAAGAGAGCATCAAAAGGCTTGAATGTTAACTCTGATGAAATTTTCATTAAAGTAATTACTTCTGTACCAACGGAAGGTGAGGTAACTACAAAAGAACTTGATAAATTAGTTTATGAGATTGCAGCTTCATACACAGGTAGTCACCATGATTACTCAAGATTGGCTGCGAGTGTTGCGATTTCTTCATACCACAAAGAAACTAATGAAAGTTTTTCACAAACAATGATGCAACTTTATGAAGATGGAATTATCAATGAAAAATTGATTGAAACTATTAAAGAATATGGTGAAGATACTATTGATGCGGCTATTAATCATGAAAATGATTATAACTTCGATTACTTTGCTTGGAGATCATTACAAGAAATGTATTTGTTGAAAAGACCAAATGGTAAAGTAGTTGAAAGACCACAACATATGTATATGAGAGTTGCTCTTTGGGTTACTACCAATATGTCTGACGCATTTGAGTACTACAAATCATTATCAAATCAGTTGATTTCAAAGGCAACACCAATAATGATTAATGCTGGAACAAAAGTTCCACAATTAGCATCATGTGTACTTCACTATAACAACTCCGACTCAAGAAAAGGTTTATTAGATACATTAACAGATATTTCAACTTTCTCCTCTGATGCTGCTGGTATTGGATTATCTATGTCTAACATTAGAAGTAAAGAAAGTAGAATCTCAAGTTCAGGTGGATATGCTGGAGGTCTTTTAAAATATTTAAAAATTGTTAATGAATCACTTAGATTCTTTAACCAACAAGGTCGTAGACCTGGTAGTGCCGCTATCTATCTTGAACCTTGGCACAAAGACATCTTTGATCTTTTAGACATCAAGAAGAACACAGGTGCGGAAGAATTGAGAGCTCGTGATTTGTTTACCGCACTTTGGATTCCTGATAACTTCATGAGAGCGGTTAGAAATAACACTAGTTGGTATTTGTTCTGTCCTAATGATATCACTAAGGCTGGTTTAAAACCTTTACAAGAATGTTTTGGTGATGAATATGAAGAGGTGTATGAAAAGGCAGTATCAATGGGGTTAGGTAAAAAAGTAAAAGCTCAGGACATTTGGAGTAAAGTTGTTGAATCTCAAATCGAAACAGGAGTTCCTTATTTATGTTCTAAAGATAATGCTAATAGAAAAACTAACCACCAAAATATTGGGGTCATTAAACAATCTAATTTGTGTAATGAAATATATCAATATACTGATGAAGAAACTACAGCGATTTGTACACTTTCATCGATGGTTTTAAAGAATTTTATTCAAGGGGGTAAATTTGATTTTGAACTTTTATTTAATGAGGTTAGAAAAGTTGTTAGATCACTTAATAAGGTAGTTGATATCAACAACTACTCAACTGAAAAAGGTAGAAAAGGTGGTTTGGAACAAAGAGCAATTGCAATTGGTACACAAGGTTTGGCTGATGTATTTTATTTAATGGATTATATCTTCACATCTAATGAAGCTAAGAAATTGAACAAGGACATTTTTGAAACAATCTATTATGCGGCAATCTATGAAAGTAATCAGTTGTGCATGAACGGTAAGTATAAACCTTATTCATTCTTCAACGGATCACCAATGTCTCAAGGAGTATTCCAATTTGATATGTGGGGATTAGACGAAACTCAACTTTCAGGAATGTGGGATTGGAACAAACTCAAGAATAGTGTTTCACAATATGGGGTTTGTAATTCATTATTCACGGCTCAAATGCCCGTGGCATCTTCAGCTAAAATTACAGGTTCATATGAAATGACAGAACCAGCACACTCTGCAATCTTTAATAGACGAGTTGTTGGTGGTGAAATCATGATAGTTAACAAATATCTAATCAACGACTTTGAAAAGATAGGTATTTGGTGTGAAGATTTAAAAAATGAAATCATTATAAATGAAGGATCAATTCAAAATATTAACTTTAATAACTATTTGGATTCTGAAGATAAAAACTACAATAAGAAAGTTAAACGAATTGAACATTTAATTCCTAAGTATAAAACTATTTGGGAGATCTCACAAAGAGAACTTATTGATATGGCTGCAGATAGAGCTCCATTTATTGATCAATCACAGTCAATGAACATCTATATGGCAAACCCAACCCTATCTAAGATTACATCATCACATTTCCACTCTTGGGAAAAAGGATTAAAAACTTTATGTTATTATGTAAGAACTAAGGCAATATCAACAGGAGCTAAACATTTGGCGTTAGATATGTCTAAACGTGAAAAACCTAAAGTAACTCCTGAACCACCAAAAGTTGACTATTCTCACCTAAACTTACCACCAAGACCTGAGAATTCTGATTTTGAATGTTTTGGATGTTCATCCTAAAATTAAGAATCACTACTTCGGTAGTGATTTTTTTTTTACTTAAAAATTCTATAACTTATATTTATATGTGATATGGCAAATGGTATTACATACGGTATAGGGTTTCCCTTCGTTGATTCGTTTACAGGTAGATATTTGGATGTTACTGAAACTACCGAAGCTGAAATTAGAGGTAATCTAGTTCACTTACTTTTAACAAGAAAAGGAAGTAGATATTTTTTACCTGATTTTGGGACAAGATTATATGAATATATATTCGAACCACTTGATGGTCCTACGTTTTCAGATATTGAGGCGGAGATAAGGGACACCATTAGAACATTTATGCCAAACTTACAAGTTACAAATATTGTTGTTGAACCAGCATCTGCAGGACTTGAAGATAAAGGTTATACGGTTAACCAATATGGTGAACGAGAATTTAAAGTTACAAACATTGCCAATTTAGAACACACGGCAAGAATCAAAATTGATTATAAAATCACTGATTCGGCATTTGAATCACAAGATTTTGTTATATTAAATATTTAATGATATATGGCTGAAAAAAAGATATCCTATACGGTCCGAGATTTTCAAGGAGTAAGATCTGAGTTAATAAATTTCACAAGAACTTACTATCCTGATTTAGTTCAGAACTTTAATGATGCTGGGATTTTTTCAGTTATGTTGGATCTTAACGCCGCGGTAACTGATAACTTGAATTATCAAATTGATAGAAGTATCCAAGAAACTGTATTACAATTTGCACAACAAAAGAATTCGGTTTATAATATTGCAAGAACTTATGGTCTTAAAGTACCTGGTCAAAGACCATCGGTTGCTTTAGTTGATTTCTCAATAACAGTTCCTGCTTTTGGTGATAGAGAAGACATAAGATATTGTGGAATCTTAAGAAGAGGATCTTTAGTTAATGGTGCTGGACAACCTTTTGAAACTGTCTATGACATTGATTTTGCATCACCAATTAATGCTGAAGGATCACCAAACAGATTAAAAATACCAAATTTTGATTCAAGTGGTAAATTGATAAATTACACCATTGTTAAAAGAGAAGTTGTTGTAAATGGAGTTACAAAAGTGTTCAAAAGAACAATTACCGCAAATGATGTAAAACCATATTTAGAGTTATTTCTCCCTGAAAAAAATATATTAGGAATTACAAGTGTGTTGTTGAAACCAGGAACACAATATTCAACAGTACCAAATCCGCAAGATTTTTTAAGTTTGGGGCCTGAAAGATGGTTTGAGGTTGATGCATTAGTTCAAGATAGAGTTTTTGTTGAAGACCCAACTAAAGTTTCAGATCAACCAGGTATTAAAGTTGGAAGATACATCACAACCTCTAATAAATTTATTTCTGAATACACACCACAAGGTTTCTGTAAAATGACTTTTGGTGGTGGTAACATTTCGGCCGAAGAACAACTAAGAGAATTCGCTAGAGATGGTAAAGGATTTGATTTAAGTAGATATACTAACAATTACGCTATGGGTGCGGCTTTAACACCAAATACAACACTATTCGTTCAATACAGAATTGGGGGTGGATTAGCTAGTAATGTAGGTCTAAATACAATCAATCAAATTGGTACAGTTTCATTCGCAGTTAATGGACCTTCTGATTCTGTAAATAGAAGTGTTATTAATAGTCTTCAGTGTAATAACGTAACTGCCGCAATTGGTGGTGCTAATTTACCAACAACAGAAGATGTTAGAAATATGGTTTCATTTAACTTCGCAGCTCAGAACAGAGCAGTAACTGTTAATGATTATAATTCATTAATAAGAACAATGCCGTCACAATATGGCGCACCAGCAAAAGTTGCAATCACTGAAGAAAATAATAAAATTAGAATCAAAATGTTGTCATACGACACTAATGGTAGTTTATCTAATGTTGTTTCAAATACTTTAAAACAAAACATCGCAAATTATTTATCTAACTTCAGAATGATCAATGATTATATTTCCGTTGAAGCGGCAGAAACAATTGATTTGGCTGTTACTGTTGATGTTGTATTAGATAATAGTCAAAACCAAGGTGCAATTATTTCAAAAACAATTGAAATTGTTAGTAACTTCTTTAATCCATTAGTTATACAGTTAGGTCAAAATGTAAACATATCTGAACTTAGAAGACTAATACAAGCAGAAAACGGTATAGTTAGTATTTCTGACATTTCATTCTTTAATCAAGTTGGAGGTCAATACTCTTCGGCACAAACATCTATGCCTTATTCGGATCCTGTAACAAGACAAATACAACCAACGGCAGATACTTTGTTTGCAACTCCAACACAAATCTATCAAATTCGATTCCCAAACAAAGATATTAATGTAAGAGTATTGAACTTGAAATCCGTTAATTTCTCATAGGGATTTATTTTTTTTCAAAAGGGACTATTTTTCTATGAAAATAGGAAATAAACTATTTATGAAAAAACGATTTTTTTAATGCCAAAATCATACAGAATAAGAACCGAAGTTGGTGTTGACAAGTACATCAATGTAAATTTAGAACAAGATTGGGAGTCTTTAGAAGTACTCTCACTGAAAATACTTGCAAATGATGTTTATACAAGAATGTGTGCTGATTACGGAGTTGTGGTTGGTAGAGTTTTTGTGAATAATGGTTTTGGTTTACCAAATGCAAGGGTTTCTGTTTTTATTCCCCTTGATGATGCGGATGAACTAAATCCTGTAATTTCAGAATTATACCCATACAAAACTATCACAGATACTAATGAAGAAGGTTATAGATATAACTTACTTCCCAAGTTACCATCATACAGAGGTCACCAATCTACAGGATCATTCCCAAATGTGTCTGATGTATTAATGGATGACTCATACATTGAAGTCTACGATAAGTATTATAGATTTACTGTTAAAACTAATGAGAGTGGTGACTTTATGATTTTTGGTGTTCCTGTTGGAAACCAAACTATTGTTATGGATGTTGATCTTTCCGATATTGGATGTTTTTCATTATCACCACAAGATTTAATTCAACAAGGATTAGCAACAGAGTCTCAAGTGAATGGATCTACATTCAAATCCTCAACAAATCTAAGAGAGTTACCACAAATTAAAAATTTAGTTTTTGACGTTGACGTATCTCCTTTTTGGGGAGATCCTGATTTATGTCAAGTTGCGATAACACGAGTTGATTTTGATTTGACAAAATTAGCAAACATTAATATACAACCGACCTCAATTTTCATGGGGTCAATTATATCTACAACAGATGATGATGCATTAAAAGTAAGTTGTAAACCAAAAAACAATACAGGAAATCTTTGTGAAATAGTTTCAGGACCTGGCGAAATTTTGGCAATTAGACACACAATCAATTCTGACGATCAAGGATTACCAATACTTGAACAATATCAAATAGAAGAGGAAGGAAAAGTTATCGATCAAGATGGAACATACCTATTGAATGTTCCTATGAATTTGGATTACGTTTTTACAAATGAATTTGGTCAACAAGTATTATCTGACGACCCATCAAAAGGTATCCCAACAAAAGGTAGATATAGATTTAAATTTAAATGGCAAAACGAACAAGGATTACAAGGGAGTTTTTTACGAGCCAATTTTTTAGTCCCTAATGTTAAAGAATATGGATGGACAAATTATACTGTAGATCCATTAACAAATAACACACCCTCAACATACCCTTATAATTTAGGTGTTGGTGTTGTCACAGGATCTACAGTTGTTTTTGGGACGGCACAAGGATTGGCAGACCCAACAACAACCAATGTCCAATCTTATATAATATACATAAATGGACAACCATATACAGGAACTCTAAACGCTATTGAAATAACACCAGGAGATCAACTTCAAATTGTTGCAAATCCTGTTGACCCCTCTCAACCACAAGTTATAACATTTAAACAATACCCACAAGCTCTATTTGATCTTTACAGATCATATGCCTTTAGTACCGATTGGGATGATTATGTTAACAAACAAGAAGCAATCAATTGTGAAGATACCTTTTACGAATTCCAATACAATAAAGTCTATACAACGGCAATGTTCCTTGATAGATATAAAAACGGAATTGGAAGGGCAAAACATTTAGGTATAAAAGAAATTGACAACAGAACTTGTAAATCAACTGTTAACACTTTTCCAGTAAATGATATAATAAGGAACTTTGATCCTATTTTTTTTGTTTTTAATGTACTTGTTAATATTTTGACATTCCCAATTTTGGTATTGTTATTTGTCGCCCACTTGATTGCGTTATTGTGGCCTGTATTGAAATACTTGTTATTATTCCTTGGACCATATATTGTATATCAGGGTGTTTCTGCGGGAATAGATTTAGTTTATTATATTACTAGTCTTGGTGATTTTGCACCATTAGGAGGACCGGTAATTTCAATTGGTACTATTTTACAAATTATTGCTCAAGGGCTCAAAGTTATAATTCAAGTCGCAGCTGGTTTGGCGTTTACATATTTTTATACAAAATTCTTTCTTGATAATACCCAAAATGGTAAGATAGACAATTTCCCAAGAATTGGTCTACCTATGATTGCATATCCTGACTGTACAAGTTGTGATTGTGATTGTGGAACAGCAACTTTGGATGATGACTTTGATGCAAATACTTTAGCACAAGAACAACAGGAAATTCAAAATAGTTTACAAGACCCCTCAAGCGGACTTGGGTTTGATGTAGTATTGACTCAAACAAATAGTGTAATTGCGCCTGTTAATTCTCCTGGATCATACGATGTTTCCCATCCTAATTTTGAAAACGATGATAATGGAGACGACCCATTCCAATGTGGAAGTACGGGCGGATTCAAAAGTTTTGAGTCATTATTAGGACAAAACGATATTAGCACTGCGGTTGCTGTAAAGGCGGCCTTGGATTTCAAAAGAATAATTTCAGGTTATGATGTATTATCATCAACCGACCCAAATAAATTATATAGTAACGAACAATATTTGTTACATGCTCCTCAACCGTTTTTATGGTCTGCAAACAAACAAGGGGCTGGTATTGCAGATGAAAGGTATTTTGCTTACCCAACAACGGCAACTTTTCCACAACAATTAAATCAATTCAATACAAGAGATAAATATTTTTCAGGTGTTAACCAAATCAAAACAACTGTAAACCCAATTTCAGGTTCAACACCATTTTTTGATCAAGTTGTTGTTGTTTTGATGAATTCAGGAACCGCAGCGTCAATTACACCTGGTGGTATTTGTTCTTTCCAAGATCCAAACTATATGGATTCAGGTTCTCAGTTTAGAATGAGAAACCTTACGGGTGCAACACTGAATCAATTTGGTAACAATGCAATTACAGGTTTAACAACCACAGGTGTTACAACATATACTGTGAATTATGCAGACCCATCTAACTCAAATGGAACATCAAGTTTACCGGCAATAATTTATATTGATCAACCACAAGTTAGTCAAGTTGCGGGAACTATAACACAAGAACAAAGTTTTTTACAATATCCGACAGATATAGAATATTTCCAATTGTTAACTGGTTTAACTGTAACAGACTTTGTAAACACTTCTTTAGGAACATCAGGATATTACAAAAGTGCTTATTTAGAACACAATGTACAATTTAATTATCCAATATGTAATGGAAATAATGTGCCTATTTGTCCTTCTTTTGGTCCATACACAATCCAAGACGTTTTATACACTATGCCGAATTGGCAAAATTTTGAAGTTTGTATTTTTGTTCGAGGTGTTGACCCTCACACCGCACCTCAAACAATTTCTTACGACGTGTCTAAAATATTTGGTCATACTTCGTTCAATGGAAGTGTAGTGATCAGTGGTAGTTATTATTTGAATGTACCAATACAAAGTTCTACGGTATCTCAAAAACCTCAAACACACAATACAACAAATAACAATAATGTTAAATTGTATTTTCCATCTTATAATTTTACAATTACACCACCAAGTATCAACCCAAACAACTATAGCGGTTTTACATCAAATTTACCTTATTTTTATTTAAGTACTGATGACACACCATCATATACACCAACACCTGGATGGTTAAATGTATCAACACAAACACAAGGTTCTCCTTTTGTTTATGTTGACTCGAGTTCACAATATACTTTACCAAGAAACCAAGCAAATCCAACGACATATGTTGGGGGTGGTGCGTTTTTAGGATGGGTTGGTAACAATCCGTTTTCATCAAACATGTTGACTGATACCGCAATATCTGACGATAATCAAAAGAAACAATATTATAACACTAATGCGGGATATTTTCAACAACAATCTTCATGTGGAGGAAATGGTAATCTAAGTTCTTTATATTCTCCGGCATATTATAATCAATCTTTTTCACCTATAAATTTTGGAAATTCACTTCTTATAATCATGAGAAGTGATAGGTTACCAACCTCAACAAGAGTTGAAAATGGAGCAAGTCCTACAACAGGATATGCTTTACATCAGAACAACAATTTTGCGGTTTATACTGTTAGTGGTGAATTAGAACCACCAACAATAACTGCAGGTGCTGACTTACCATCAGGTGATAGTTTTGATGAAACTGGACCAACTTCAGCTTTGACCTCTACTTTAACATGTGAAGGTATGGTTCCTTTAGAGTGTTATAGCGGTTCAGGAAATAATGTTGGTGTAATACCTGCAGGACAATGTTCTATACCTGAAAACAGGATGATAAATGGATGTTACTGTCTTCTTAATAAAAAATATGTCAAAGAGTATGGTTCAGATGTGAGATTATTTTTAGAATGGAAAGTTAGATTTACCATGAACTTTGCTGCGTGTAGAGGAGTTTTTGCTCAAGTATTCCAAAACAATTGGATCAACGGAGTTCTTTATATGTTTAATTTTAACAAAAGACAAACATTCGGTGTTAATCCATTGATACCAAATTATGATTATTGTACTGATGTTATTGTATTTGACGACATTAATAATAGTTTTTTCTACAGATCATCTCCTTGGAATAAAACCATCCAACAATTTATTGGTAAGAATAAACCACAAATTAATCCATTAATACCACAAAGATTGGCAACATTCCCAGGTTTTGGGTATAATGATAGACAAATCCAATTTCCAACTACACTTACAGATTTAGGACCAAGAGACTTTTTTATAAATGAGATCTGTTGTGGGGCTGGTGAAAACGGGTTTGGATCCTATTATGCTGACCAATTAAAATCTACCTCATATCAAGATAACTCAGACATTATACAACTTGGGTTTTTATCAAGAATATTGAATGAAGGTGTAAGACAAAGAATATTACCAATAGGACAAGGTCAAAATAATACTGAGGGTAAAGGAATTGAACAATTCTTCAATAGCACAAGGGGAGGATACAGAATAGACGGAGATTGGGCACAAATGTTATCAATCAACTCGGAATGGAAGGTTTTACCATTTATAAGTGAAAACCTTACAGGACCAAATGCTAATGATTTTATTTTCTTTGGTGATAATTATTATCCTGCAACCCCTCCATCAGGGGCAAATGATATAAAACCTATTATGGGACTATTTTTCCAAACCCCTCTTGAAAATTTAAGATATAGAAAAATTGAATCACCAGGTATTGAAACGTATAACTTCAACCCATTAATTCAAAATTACTTTGGATATGGTAAATCACAAGTGGTTCCACATTACAAGTGGAGTTTAAAACAAAGTAACCCAAGTCAAAACATATTTGGAACTGAAGACAATAATTGGTATACAAATGTTGTTGGACAAGGTTTCTTTAAGAAAAAATACCAAGATCTAGATTTTACAACTTTGGGTGAAAAGTATATTACAAGTACTACTAATTTAGGTTACATTTCAAACTATACATTAGCTGGTGTACCTGAACCACTTATACCGCCATCAGTTGTCAATCAGGGACAACCTATTGGTAGCGCTAATCAAGCAGTAGTTGTCGGAGCACCTTACCATTTCTACTTTGGTTTGAACAATGGTAAAACTGCTTTGAATAGATTCTATAAACTTTATGTAGCAACAACAGAAGAATGATGACAGTAGATCCATCAACAAGAATAATAGAATCAACGCAGAGATATAAATCGGCACCAAAAGTTGATCAATTTATAAATGTACCGTTCGCTCAAACTTCAAAAGACTTAATCGAATATGATAGAAGTGTTGATTTGAGTTTGGCAACTGTTTTTGATGAAGAAAGACAAGCGTCCACAATATTCAGACCTGTTACCAAATTTACGGTTTTATTTGAAAACGCTTATACTGGGTCAACAAAATATGTTCCATATAGAGATAATCTATATTATACAAATGAACTAAATAACGCTATTCTATATTACCCATCAGGAAATTTTGGACCAAACCCATCAACAGTCCAAACAGTTCAGTGGACAGGATTTCCACAATATTATGAATTCGATTTTATACGAACAGATAATGATGTAATTGGTTATACTCAACCACCAAATAATCATTTAGATTTTAAAAACGTAAGTGCAACAACTTACAATTGGAGTCACTATTTAAGTTATGCTTTTATAAATGATTATAATAAAAATTTATTTGCCGTTGAACCTAATTCTCAAATTAATTGGTCTTGGGTTGCTTCAGATGGTTTACCATACTATATAATGGTGGGTAACGATTTGAATGGGTTGAATATTACATTTAAGTGTCCTGTAGAACATGGTTTACAAGTAGGAGAGTTTGTTTTATTATCAACAAACTATAACGGAACTGAAATGTTTCAGGTATCAAGTTTGGGGGACACTGGAGATGGATCGGACGCATTTATTTTCAACATTAAAAATATTGGTTATACAGGAACAACATTCCAAACAAATTCACAAGGGACTTTCAAAAGAGTTATAAATGCCGCAAATTCGGGAGATACTGTTAGTGAATATTATATAAGAAAACACAGAATATTAACAAATCAAGAATGTTCTGTCTTAGTAAATGCAGGGTTTGAAAGAAATATTTATGGAGATAAAAGAAAATGTGAAATAAAAGTTTTAACACCAAATAACAAAGCTAGAGTGTCAACAAAAGAAGGTAATAGATCGTATACCCTTTCATTTAATTGTGATGTTGATATACAACCATTGAGAGATAACCAAGGAAGACCCTTAAGTGAATTATTTTTTACGTCAATTTGGAGAGGTTATTTTGGATGGACTAAAGATCTAAAACAAGGGTGGTACTTTAACACCTTCTTAGAGAATAAAAAACCTCAATCATGGTGGGATGACAATAATGTTAACTCAAATGTTATTGTTAATCAAAATAGTTATGTTTCATTGTTAGGATCAGGACCTTTCTTTTATAATGATTTTTTACAGTCTGGTGACACTATAGATGGTGATTATTGTGAGTGGAATAATTACGAACAATTAGAAAGAGTTATTTCTTTGTATCAACATAAAATAAAATATAACCCATTATGGTTCACACTTTATAATGATTTCTTACCCACAAATCAGCCAGGTTATTTTTATCAACCACACAGTGCAATACAAATTGCGGCATTTTCAGATTACATTGAAGAGGGTGATTCATCAAATGTTGTTGGTATTCCTGATTATGCTTATTACTCAACTATGGCGGCATTATTTAGATGGAGAGATAAATATCCTTATGGTTTTATTGATACTGACGGTATTGGTGTTGATTATCCGTTCTTAAATAATGCTCATTATCCTTATAAAAATACAATTTTTAGAATTACTCCTGAATTATATAATATACCAAATGATTATGCAATTTCAGGTTCGGTTCCATTGAACATAACAACAATAGCAGAACCAACTACAGATGAATGCGAATAGAATAAAAATTTTAAAAACCGAACTTGAACAATTTGTTAATATACCAATTAACATGCAATGGGATTTTATGGGTAAAGATGATGCGATTGATGAATACGAAGTGAGTGTACTTGATCAAGTTATAGGACCTGCGGCGGATTTTGAAATTGCAAGGTTTCCACATAATATATTTCAGAATCAAGATACAGCAATTAATTATGAATTTTATTTTTATGATGATTCACAACCAATAACAGCAAACACTGTTGGTAACTGGAATATTTCATATTTAAATAACGGATTCACCGCGGAAGAAATTTACTACTATTCAAAACCGTTTACTAAATCGTTTTTTAAGTTGGATTTTTATGATACTGCAGATGAAAGAGATCAACAAATCTATCTATCTGTAATTTTACCTGTTCAACAAGGATTAACACAAACAGTTGTTATATCTCCTTTAGTCCCACCAGTTGAAATTAAAAAACCAAAAATGGTTTTAGATTATTTAGGTGATAAAGAAGGATTTTTTATTTATTGGTTAAGAAGTAGAGATTTTATAGATGTCGATACTTTTTATGTGACTGCAAAATTTTTTGATGCTAGGTTAGGTTTTTTTAAACAAATGACCAATACAAGACAAGATTTAATAACACCAACCAAATTTACTTTTAATAATGCAGACTATTTCTATTATAGATATAGTTTGAATTACGCAACTAAAACTTACGAGGTATTCTCCACTTCAACAAACTTAAGAGTTGGGGACGGATTATCACCGATAAAATGGTATGAATATGTTAATCCATAATGGAATTACAACAATATAATTTCATAATTTCTCCTGAAAACATCAAGAGTGATTTAGTATTTGTTCCTTATACAGGGGAGACAGATATAACGACAATCATAGACCCTTGTTGTTTAACAGCATTTACATTTAGTGCAGTAACAACAGGGACAACAGGTGTTTATTTACCAATGGAATATGTGTTATCAGGAAATACAGGTGGTACATCATTTTTAACGGGATTAACGGTTAATTTAATGTTTACAGAATCTACTGTGGACATTGGGTATTACACGCCAACGGACGGTTTAATTTTACAACTTGACGTTTTAAATAATTTTATTGTAACAGCAAATACAATAAATCCTTACACTTTCACATTTTATAATACTTCAGATTTAGAGTTAATAAAATTCTTACAATTAGTTACTTATACTTTAGATTGGGGTGATGGATCAGCACCACAAGCAGTCTTAGGTATTTCACCAATAACACATACATATCCTGTTAGTCAAACATCTTATACAATAACACTTACGGCAAACTCACCATGGGGTATTTCAAAAGTTCAAAAAGATATTATTGTACCTTACACAAATGCAACAATACCAAATCCAAACGGATCAATAACGTTTTATCCTGCGGGAGGTAGTTGGTCGGCAACACCTATAAGTTATGATTATATTTTTACAGGTGACTCAAACACAAACATAATTGATTATTATTCCTACAATTATACATCAGTTCCATTTCCAATAACAGGTTTAACCTTATCTTCTGTTAACGACTTAGCACAATTTGGACCTAAAACAAATTTATATGATGGTAAATTTAAATTAGGAGTTCAGGTTACAGGAACAACAGGGGCTATTGGAACATTTTGGGGACCTGATCCGAGTAATTCTTATACAGCATATACCATAAATGGTATGACTTATTTGGACTACGAAGATTATACCATTTATGTTACAGATTCTTATGGTTTAGTTCCTGGTGATATTGTTTTAACGGCATTAACAAAAAATGAGGCTTTATTAAATGTTATAGATCAACCTGAAATCATTACTAATGTTTTTGTTGAGAGAGGTAAATACACACCATTGGAAAATATACAAAGAATTGGGGAAGTTGATAATGTAGGAGACTTAGAAAAATACGGATACAAATATTTCAACATTGAAAAAGTATCAACATAACTATTTATAAAAAAAAAGAAAAAACAAATGGCTACAGGTAATTACGGAACTATTAGACCAGCGGATGTCAGTCCTGAAGACGTGGAAATCGTTATGGTTTATACACCATCAAGAGATGACACACAAAACTTCATTTTAACAACATTAAATGCTCAAGATGTCTTAAGACCATACTTCAATAATAATGCAACAGGAGGAAATACTGTTGAAGTTTTAGGTGGGTTGTATAGTTTAAAACTACCTGCCGATCAGTTCACAAGTTTGGGAATTTATACTTTAATGATTAGACCCGCACAAATTAGAACGACTATCACAGATTGTGGTGTTTTATCTGCTCTACCAAATGTTAAAGGAATAGTAATTGATTTGAATAATGTACCAACAGAATATAGAAATAAATTTGTTAATCAAGGACTTGTAGGATTTAGAGTGGAATATTTGAATCCCGATGGAACAAAAATTCCTAACTTCTTTAGAATAATAACATCTTCATTCTACTGTGAACCAGTCATTCAAAACTTAACTAACACAATTCAAAAATCTATTAGATATAGATATGTTGAAGGTGCAACAAATCTTTTATTTTGTACACTTTCACCATCTTCATCACCAACAAACAAACCAAGTGCAACTCCGTATATCGGACAACCTAACCAAAGTATTATAATAAGTAATACTTACTTCAATCCAATATCAACAGAGATTGAAATAGTAGATCAAGATATTTCAACTTTAGCGATAGCACTTTACGGTAACCAAACTAAATCTATTGAGGACGGTATTTACACTATTTACGACGCTGACAATAACATCTACCAACAATACAACTTGTATGAAATTAAAGATCAGTTTAATACTCTTCTTTATGAAGTTAGACAAAATCGTAATGAAAATATCGATTTCTCTAAAGCTTTTAATAATATTGTTGCTTAATGGCCACACAGAAGTTTACTTGTCCACCTCAAAGTAGTGCCGCCAATGAATTCTCAAATAATTTGGTTGGAGTTCAGTTAGTCACTGGAGGAGGGTTAACGCAAGCAAATTTTAACTTCACAACAAACATATCCGAAAAACAGAATAGAACGTTTAATATTGGTACGTTTTCAGATCCAATAAATCTTGAGAGTATAAATATTGATAATAATATTGAAGCCGCTGAGATTTTAGCTAACAACTATAGAGTTTACCCAAATTATGATTTATCTCAAGTAACAAACTTTACCCAATATGGTTCTTTAGTAAAAAGATTTTCAGTTTCAATAACTAAGATAATCAACTTTTATCCTGCAGGATTAGAGGTTTCACCAAATACAAATAAGTTTATAACTCAAGAAACGGCATTTAATATAACTTACGATGCGGTAGAGGACGACACAACTTTCGAAGTTTCAGTATCATCTATTAGAAATCCATTTGACATAGATTACACCGTTAATGCTGAAACTAATATGTTGTTTAATGAGATGGAAGTTTCACCTCTGAGGAATATGAAATTGGAGTATAAAAAATACGCCTTAGTTGTCAACGGCAATGAATATCCTGTAAATTATTTGTACCCTACGACAAGTAATTCATCTACATTAAAATTAATTGTTGATGGAAACCCATTCAACGGGAATTCAATATCTTACGATTATATTGTTATAAGACCAAATAACTATGAAGTTAATAAAGTATTTAATCTGAAGTTTGATCCTGTTGAGAATTTTTTATTAAATAGAAATATTAATCCTCCATATACCGCAACTTTTACAGTACCAAGAGAACAAGAAGATGGAACATTTAAGATAACAACAGAACTTGCCACATTCCCAAAATCAGGACTTTGGAACTTAGATATTGAATCACAAACATTTGATAACTACCTAACACAAATTAACGATTTTGCAATAAATCTTGATTCATATAACACGAATTTAGTTTCAAGATTTTTAACGACAGGTGCTCTGAAAGAGTTTGATACACCTGATCATAAATTTGAAAAACTTTTACAGATTTATGGTAGAAGTTTTGACGAAACTAAAGCATTCATTTCGGCGTTAGGTAATATTAATAGTGTTCACTATACTGTTAAAAATGATATACCGTCACAACTTTTGAAAAATTTGGCACAAACATTAGGTTGGGTAACAAACTTTTCACCTATATCGAATGAAGAATTGTTACAGGCAGTTTTTACAACACAACCAAATACTTTTCCTGGTTTACAAATAGGACCAACGCCTGAGGAAATTAATTATCAATTTTACAGAAACTTAATTATAAATTCTGCGTGGTTATTTAAATCAAAAGGAACAAGAAAATCTATTGAGTGTCTCTTGAGGATGGTTGGAGCTCCTGAGGCTTTAATTGATTTTAACGAACACATTTATGTTGCTGATCAAAGAATTAACATGAGTGAGTTTAATAAACAGTACTTACAATTATCGGGAGGAACTTTCCTACAAGAATATCCTGTATTAGAAACTAACAACACATACTCAATACAAGGTATTCAGTACACTGGTTTTACAACAACATTTGCAAATGCAACAGTTTTAACTACAAGAGAAGATTATCCTGTTGATGAATTTGGATGTCCTAAAATGCCAACACCAACGGAGGAATACTTTTTTCAAATTGGAGGAGGATGGTTCGAATCAACACCTCAACACAGGATGCCAGAATTTGTAATCCCAACAAATCAAGTATTCATAGGCGATAATCCTAATTTCCAAACTCAACTTTTACCTTTCAACTATGGAGAGGAATATCTACAACTGTACAGACATTTCCCATATATGAATTTGGGGTATAAGATTAGAAAAGTCCAAGATAATAAGAAAAGTTGGAGTGATACCTCACCAACACAACGAGTAAGTTCAGATGGTGGATTTAATGCTTATTATGAAGTCGGTGAAGAATGTTTAACATTGAATGTAAAAAATGTTGACATTATGATGAATCCCGCACAAGGTTTGGTTTATGATGTTTGGACAATGTCTAGACAATATAATTACCCAATACCTGAACAAGGTTTATTCTACACTCCTGACACACCTTGTAGTGTACCAAATCCTTACCCAAGATATGGTGGAATAGATTGGACAACAATTATCCCAAAACCAAAACAAAAAACTTTCTTTGAATTTGCTCAAACATTTTGGAGAAATATGGTTAACACTAGAAACCGACAATTTATTACCGATGGTAAAACTGGAGGTTACCCAACACTACAATCAATATATTGGAAATACTTAGAATCTCAGACACAAGCAGGAATACCAAATGATAATTTTACATACCAAACTATGATAGATTATATTAATGGTATGGGTGACTATTGGATTAGAATGGTTGAACAAATGGTCCCTGCAACTACAATATGGAACACAGGAGTTAGATTAGAAAATTCAATATTTCATAGACAAAAATTTGTATGGAGAAGACAAGAAGGCTGTAAAATCGTTCCTGTTCCTTGTAAACCTTGTTCTTTGGCAACACAATTATTTGTATACGATTGCCCTGTACAACAAGTGGTTTGTGGACTTTATCCTTGGAATAGTGACCCTACAATAACATCTATGGGTGCAGTCTTGAATGATACTTTAGATACTTTTTATAGCCAAAATTCATTAAACCCAACCGATTGTTTACAGAATTCAATTGTAACAACTTGGAATGTAGATTTGAGGGTAAATGGATTTGTATTGGTAATATCACCTTTCTACACAGGTATTGGACCATTCAATATCCCAACTAATTCAGAATGGGTTGACGCTTTGAGTAGTACATTAAATAATTTACTAACCTCAGGGTATAGTTATAATATTGATGAGGATAACGAACAAATAACAGTCTTTAACAATAATTGTCAACCTAATTTTGATGACTTTCAAATAAACATAGGACTTGAGTTCGAAATATATTGTAACGAATAATGAGTATTTTAATTTATAATTATAGTGTAACGGGGGATTGTAGTAATACAGGTAGCGGTGCGGTTTCGTTTGATATAACTGGAAGTACACCAACAGTATCTCCTTTTAGTATTTCAGATGCAACAGGTCAAGGATTATTACCACTTTCTGCAGCAACAAATACATACTCAGTAACTGGCCTTACAGGAGGCACATATTATGCTCAACTTACAGATTCTAGTACAGAAAAAGAAGTTTTAAACATTTATATTTCAACAGGCACTACAGCAACTATTGATTCGTCCAATACCACTTGTGGACAGAATAATGGAACCATAACAGGTTTCACGTCTGGCGTCTATGGACTTGTTTCTTTTAATTTATATGATATAAGTAATAATTTAATTTCAGGTGTAACAACATCTAATTCTTATTATGAATTCACATCTCTTTCGGCCGGTACATATTACATTGTTGCAAACGATGGTGGTGGATGTACAGGAATAACCGCATCTGTAATATTAAATCCTTCATCAGGTTTAACATATGGTGCATATGTTGTTGATGATGCTAGTTGTTTAGGTTCAGGTAGTGGTAAAATTTTCTTAACAGGGTTAACACCACCATTGTCGGCATACACAATAACTTGGAGTCCTAACGCTTTAGGGCAAACAGGATCAACAATAACAGGACTAACATCTGGATCTTATGTTGCTACTGTTACTAATTCAGTAGGATGTACGTTAAGTCAGTCATTTACTGTAAACACTATTCCGCCATTAACATCAGGTGGTTTTATTGTGGTATCACAACCTTCTTGTTTTGCCAATGATGGTGAAGTGGAGTTTATTGTTGTTGGTGGTACTGCACCATATTTTTTTAGTGGATCATCAGGTCAAGTTGAAATAACATTTGATACTTCCGTAACTTTTACGGGACTATCTTCAGGATTATACTCATTTTTTGTGACAGATTCAGGTTTATGTACAATTTATGATTCTGTAAGTTTAATAACACCAAACTCTTTTAGTACTGTTGCAGTAACAACAACTAACTCAACTTGTTCTGTAAATGATGGTAGTATTAATGTTTTAGTTGATGGAGGACTTAGTACTGCAACCAACTTACAAATTTCGGTATCTGGAACAACAGGTATAAGTCAAATAGGATTGTTTGGTAGTTCTAATGAAACATTTAATGGTCTCGGAAGTGGAACATATATAGTAACAGTTGTATCTGCAGGTTGTACCTATACCGCATCAACAGTAATAAATTCTGTTAGTTTATATAGTGCAACTACTGAAGTAACCGGAACTACATGTGGATTGAATAATGGGATTCTTGTTGTAAGTGCGTCAACAGGAGGAACTTTCCCATACACATATTCATTAACAGGACCAAGTTACAACCCAAACACTACTACAAGCCAGTTCAACACGTTTACTAATTTAGCTAACGGAAATTACGTGTTAACAATACAAGATACCTCATCACCACCTTGTATACAAACATATGCGGTTAATATACCATATAGTCAAAGTGTAAACTTTAATCTATATCCAAACCAACCTGTAAATGGTAATGACGGATCTATAACTGCGTTTATCACAAGTGGTGAACCACCTTTCACTTTAACTTGGAGTGGAGGAACTATAGGACTTCAAACAGGAAGTACTGTTACAGGTCTTACTTCAGGTCCTTACAGTCTAACTGTAACTGATGCTAGTGGTTGTACACTAACAAAATACGCAACATTAACAGGTACTAAAAAATACACTAATTATTTATACTATAATGTTTGTGATAATACATTTACAGATAGTGGGTTAGTAACTAAAAGAACTATACGAGCAATGTATTTAGAAGGGTTCAATGACTTAACTAGTGGTGATACAAACTGTATTATAAATTCTGCAACTTTTACGATTGGTGCTGAAGTTGGTGGACAATCAGCAGAAACTATATTTTATACATCTTCTGGTTCTACAGATTACCCAAATGATATACTATGGGCAGACGCAATATCGACAATACTTAACGACTTTGTTGGAATATCAGATGTTACTATAGACCTACCTTCAAATAGAATTATCATAAAAACAAACTGCGAAGAAATCACTAAAAACTGTGGTCCACAAACAATAAATCCATTACAAGATACTGAAATAAAAGTCAACTTATTGATTGACTATGACATATCTTGTGTAAGTTGTAGTTAAATGCCCTCACAAGTTACAATAGTATCGGCAATAGGTATTACACCACCATTTAGTGGAACCGCTTGTGATGTCTATGGAAATCAATGTTCATATATAGGAAGTGGAACAACTTTTCCAATAACATTTACATTACCATCACAATTCAATACGGCTCCATCATTACAATTAACATTACAAGATTCAATTGGATGTTTAGTGTCTGAAATAATTTATTGTTCAACCGAAGGATTACCAAAACAATTCCAAAATTTACAATATTACTTTTTTATGGATGGAACTCAGTTTAATTTTCAGTAACCAAAATATTTATTATACGATATGGCATTATTAACGGATCAAATACAAGCTACTGGAGTTTCTCTAACAGACTTAATTCACATAGTAATAACTGGTGATACTTCTCAAAATCCTGCGGGATCATCTTTTAAAGCATCAATTTCTCAACTTGTTAGTTTAATTAGTGGTTCTACAGGAACAAACGGTACATCAGGAACTAATGGAAGTAGTGGTACAAATGGAACTAACGGTACATCAGGAACTAATGGGTCTAGCGGTACTAATGGGTCTAGCGGTACTAATGGAACAAACGGTACTTCAGGAACAAATGGATCTAGCGGTACTAATGGAACAAACGGTACTTCAGGAACAAATGGATCTAGCGGTACTAATGGAACAAACGGTACTTCAGGAACAAATGGATCTAGCGGTACAAATGGAACAAATGGATCTAGCGGTACAAATGGAACTAATGGTACAAGCGGTCTAAGTGGTATTGGGTTATTTTTACCATTATCAGGGGGCACGGTTACGGGTAATACAATATTTAATGCCGGTTTAAGTGCGATAACAATATCGGCAACAACCTATCAAAACTTACCAAGTGATGTGATAATTATTGACTCAACACAGATTCAATCAGGATTTACAGGTGGAGTCTTGTTCCAAAGTTCAGCAAGTACGGTAAGTCAAACTACTGGATTTACTTGGGATAATGTAAATAAAAGGTTGGGAATTGGGACTAACACCCCTCTCTATGACTTAGACGTTTATGGGTCTATCTATCAAAAAACCGGAGAATTATTAATTACATCCACAAGTGGTGTTAATAAAGAAGGTCCATTTATAGCATCAGACGGCGGAACTAACAGAACCATTCAATTAGGAATTTCAGACAATTCAACTGTACCTGTCGGCATTGATATGTTTGTAACTAACAATACATTCCCGCCAAGTTACATGAACTTTAGAGTAAACGATGCTGATCTAGTTAGGATGTCTGGTAGTTCTGTTATAATTAGCGGTCTTACATATACAAGTGGTATAACCTCTACATCTAAAATAACATTTCCACAGCTGACAATTAATAGTTCATACACCATGACTGATAATGATTTTATGATTGATGTTACAGGAGGAACATTCAACGTACAATTACTATCTGCCGTAGGAAGACAAGGAAGAATAGTTGTTATTAAAAATAATGGTGGAGGTGCAGTTACGGTAGTCCCTTATGGTAGTGAAACTATAGATCTAGCACCATTTGTTATTTTAGGTGAAACAAACTCATTACAATTAGTAAGTAATGGTAGTTTTTGGGTTGCAATGTCTTATAATATCTCAACAGTAAACTCATCAACAGGTGTTTTTGAATTTAGTGGTTTGACAAAGGCAAGTAATACCACATTTAATGTTGCCCCTGTTAAAGGTTGGATAGTTGATGATACAACTAATCCGTTGAGTCCCCAACTTTTATTTGTTTATTTTACTGGAGGAACGTATACTGATAGTTTTGTAACAACGGCTTTTGAGACATTTGTTTATTTAACAAGTGGTGCAACAATTGGACAACAATCAACACCACTAACTGAACAACAAAGAAGACAAAATATATTTTTAGGTAAAATAGGACACCCTGAAAAAGTTTCAATTAACTTAGTGTTTTCACAACCTGATTTTGTTTTATCACCATTATCTCAACTTCGTGATATGTTTGTACCTATTAATTTAATTAATGGGGGTGTATATCCATCAGCCAACGGAGCAAACTTAAAATTCAACACAAGTGCCGGGTTTATATATGGATTAGGTATTAATTTTGCATCGAATACATTGAACCCAAATGCATTATCGATATCAGGAACAAGCCCTTGTACATTCCAATATAGAACACAAACAGGAGGAACGGTTACAAATGTTACAGATATTGACCCACTTAACTATGATGTTGGGGGTGTTATAACTCCAATCACAGGTACTAAAGCCACAAACCAAAGAATTTACCTATTGCAAAATGGACAATTTAGAATTCAATATGGTCAAACCGAATATAACACTTTAGTACAGGCGATAGAAGCATTACAAACAGAAACATTCACAATATTCCCCAATTTTGTAAATAATGCCGTTCTTATTGGTATATTAACGGTGTTAAGTACCGCAACGGATTTGACCGATACAACTAAAGCAAGATTCTTTTTTGCGTCTAAGTTTGGTGAAACTGTAGGTGCTACGGGGGGTGTGTCAACAACAAACCTACAACAAGCTTATAATAACTCAGTACAACCTGAAATAACAACCAACTCAACTTTAGGTGCGTTCTCAATCAAAAATGGTACGGGTAATCCTGATGCCACCACAAATTTATTTGAAGGAATTAATTCTGCAAATACTTTAACATCGGTAATCACTGCAAGAGGTACTATCACAGGGTCTAGTATTACTACAAATGGTGCTGTGACGGGAGCTACCGTAATTGGTGATGTTATATCGGGTAACACAGTGTCGGCCTCAACACTTAACCTTGCAGGATCACAAATAAATACTGCTTGGACATCTTATGTACCTGTTTTGACCGCAAGTGTAACTAATCCTGTAATTGGTAATGGAACCGTAGAAGGTTGGTATAAAATAGTTGGTAAAACATGTTTTGTGAGAGGAAATATTGTAATGGGATCAACAACAACATTTGGTGCAGGAGAATGGTATGTGTCAGTACCATTTACCGCGGCTCATGCTGATGCAATATTATTAAATGCTGACATATTAGATAATGGGACCGCTTGGTATAATGCATTTATAGCGGGTGCAAGAGCAGGATTTAATACCAAAGCGGCAATACAATATCAAAATACAGGAGGAACTACAGATAGTGTTTCACCAAGTACCCCATTTACTTGGACAACTGGTGATAGATTTTTATGGAATGGAAGTTATGAAATCGCATAGACTTTAAAATTCAAAATTAATTCACTTTACCTTATTTTAATTTAATTTTCCTATATGGAAAATATGTTATTTGTTTCAGCACAACCCGATGTCCCCTACTTTATATGGCAAATAAAATTGTATGTTCATAATTTTATTGAAAAAGGAATCAACCCAAATCAAATACATGTTGTTTTAGGGTTAGTCAATAATGTAAACACACCATCTAAAGAATCAGAACAACTTAAAGAGTTAGGGGTTAATGTGCATTACTTTGTTGATCAAAGATCTAAAAAACATTATATACCAAGTATTAAACCATACCTCATCTCAAAGTGGATACAGTCAAATCCTGATTATGGAAAATTATTTTTCCTTCATGATGCTGACATTATTTTTAAAGAATTACCGAGTTTTGATCGGTTGTTAAAAGATGAGGTTAGTTATTTATCTGATACAATAGGATACATTGGATATAACTATATTATGGATTGTTGTGAAAGATATGAACAACAACACCCCAATTCAGATAAAGGACAACTTATAAGTGAAATGGCAGATGTAATTGGTGTTGACGTTGAGACAATCAAAATTAATCAAGAAAATTCTGGTGGAGGACAATACCTAATCAAAAATACAAATTGTGAGTTATGGGATAAAATCTATAGAGACTCAACTACTATGTATGACAAGATGTTGGATTATCAAAAAAGATTCCCGATAAATCCAGGTCAAATACAATTTTGGACTGCTGAGATGTGGTCATTATTATGGAATTTATGGTTGTATAATATTGAAACTAAAGTTACAGAAGATCTTGATTTTTCTTGGGCAACGGATACCATAGAAACTTATGAAAAAAAACCAATACTTCATATGGCTGGTGTGACTGATAACCTAAGAGCTACAAAATTCTACAAAGGTGATTACATTAATATAAACCCAATTTCTAAGTTGAGAGAAAACCCTAATCATTTTGATTACATAGATAAAGATAGTTCGACAATAAAATATATCGATAATATGAAATCTTATATTCAAAAATACAACATATGATTATTTATTGTTAATAGATGGTAGAAAATTGTTATATATTATATTCTTGCGACGGAAGTTACGAACCGATCATTTCAAACTTTAGTGGGTTGAGCGCTTATTCGGCATCATACATCTCTGTAAATTCGATAGATTCAGTAACAATAGAGGAGACTTGTTTTTATGTGTTAAGTTTAGGTGTGATAGACTGTACCATAACAAACGAAATAACAATTTCAACAGGGATAACATGCAATTGTCAATGTTATTGTTATTTTATAAGATCTGTGGTTCAAACAACTGATGTTACATATGTTAATTGTAATGATGAAATTATTGTCGATACTATCCAAGAAGGATTAACTTATAATATTTGTAGTAAAGTTTATCCACAGTTTGATAATCAAGTACAAATCCCAATTAAATTAACTGACATTTGTGTTGATAACCAATGTCCACCAACAATCCCAACTGTAAAACCAACAAACGAATGTGATGTTATTACTATATTCCCTATGGGAGTTACTTGTATAACACAACAACCTTCATCAGAAAGAAATTTTGACGGGGCGGTTGAATTAGTTGTAACAGGAGGAACGCCACCTTATACTATATTTTGGGAAGTTGGAAGTTTTGCGCCAGCACTTACTAATCTTGGTGTTGGAGAATACTCAGCATCTGTTACGGATTATTATGGTGATTTCTCAGCATTTACAACTTGTGTTTTAACTGCTGAAACTATAAATTATTCAGGTATGTGTTTTGTATTAACAGGTGTAGTAGAGGATCAGTTAGTATACATTAATTCAGAAGTAAAAGGGTTTAAAAATACCAAACCATACTTTGAAATACAATATGGTGTAAATCTTTTGGGTTACGTTTTTTGGGACCCAAGTTCGTCGAATAAATGGTTTTTTTGTCAAACATTAGATTGTCAATTATCACCATATAATACACTTATATTACCTGATGGATTATATCCTACAGGAACAACAGGTGATTGGCAAGTTGTTTCAGACACACCGTATTTAATTGTTGAATCAACAATTGGTAATTGTTCGCCACCAACAATACCTAAAGAACAGTTTCCTCTTTGTGCAACAATAGTTTTAAGATCGACAAAACCTGGTTCTGCAACAATCACATCACAGGTCCAACTTGACCCAAGTGTCGAAATAAATGGAGAACCTAGTTGGTCATCATCAACAGATCAATATGTTGTATATTGGAATAGCGGATCAACACCTGCTCAGTGGGTTATGACAGGGTTTACTAACCCATCAACATTGGTTTCAAATAATGATCCTTCATATCCGCCTGTAAGTAATTGGCAGGTTTATGGTTCACCTGAAGTTTATAGTGTTGATATTACACAAGGTGAATGTTCAGAATCATACATTGTATTAGCGTCTGCAATTGTAAATGATGCTCTATGTGGAGACAATGGTAATATTACCGTAAGTGCTTCGGGAGGAGATGCACCATATCAATATTCAATAGACGGAGGAATATCATATCAACCATCACCAATATTTAGTAATGTTTTACCAGGAACTTACAGTGTATTTGTAAAAGACGTAAACACAACAATAGGTTCGTTTGGACCAGTGGTAGTTAATAACATACCAACCACCATTTATAATGTAACAATGAATGTAAATTACAATAATAATACTTTTACGTTAACCGCACCATCGTTACCTGTTGGAGCTACCTTAACAGTGGACGTGGTTATGTCATCAGTATTCAATTATTACCCACAAAGTTTAAGTCCAATACCTACATATAATAATTTTACAACTATTAATGGTGTAGGTCTTATGACAAACATTAATACGACAGCTAATACATATCCTTTAGGTGGACCTTGTAGTGTTCCTGGACCATTGAATAATACTCAAATTAGTAATACGTATTTAAACACAATAACATTAACAAGCGGTCAAGTTGTTACAGGTAGTACTACAAATAGTATTATTAATGCTCCTGTTACATCTTGCTCAAATGCTTTAGGGTATTATACACTATCCATAGCTAATGCAATGATAAACAACTGTCAATGTTGTGATGCGAATCTAATTAATACGGTTCCACCAGCACCACAATCAGTTTTATAAATTGAATATAAGAATATTTACAATAAATGGCTTACATAATTAAAAATACATCTGGTTTAGTTAACACTCGTGTAACGGATACAGGTAGACAAAAAATGTCTGAAGGTAATTTTAATATCTTGTACTTTGCAGTAGGGGATAGTGAAGTTTCATACAATGAATTACCATCAACATACAATCAGGCTAATACTGTTGTATTAGAGCCACAGTTCAATGCGCAGAATAGTTCAGGTGTTCCTGAGTCAAATAGACAGTACATCAAATATCCATATTTAGTTGATGAGGGACAAACAAACATATATGGTATTCCTTTTATGGATTCAGGTATTGAATCTGTTTATAATAGAGCAGCCATGAGAGGATTTTTCACAGGAAATACAACAGCGTCTACTATAGATTGGAAAGCATTAGTTAACAACACATATGTTATCACACCAAATTATGTAGTTAATATGTCTACGTTGAACGGAACAAATCAAATAAGTGTACAAAGAATGGACTGTAACGTTCAAAATAATAATACACCTAATGTTGGAGATTTTATAACAATATATTACGATGGAAGGGCAGAAACTGATTGTTCTTGTACTAATTTCCCTACACCAACACCTACACCTTCATTGTATAGTACACCAACACCTACACCAACACCAACAGGTACAAATTCAATACCATGTGCTTCACCAACACCAACACCTTCACCAACGCATACACCATGTTTAACACCAACACCAAGTGCTCAATGTCCCGTACCACCACCACCTGATTGTTTGAAAGATGTGGTAAGTTGTTTTTCAATTTTAACTTATAGAATTGTTGAAGTTTGTGGTGATGTTTTAACGTTAGATAGAGAGACACCTGATTTTACAAATTTATCTATTGATTGTTGGGCGAGAACATTAATTTATCCACCACAGATGGTTCCTTTGTATGATAGTTTTACACCTGAACCACATTGGAGTAAAAGTGTGATTGACTTCGAATCGGTTTGTGATACTGATCAGTTTGATGTTAAAATATGGAATATGAACATTCCTTGGACTGAGAGTCCTGCTGGTTTAGCGTCGGCTCAATTTCAAGACTATACAAAATTTGGTTCTATTAATTATATAGGACAAAAAGAATATTTTGGATACACTTCATCTGATGGTCAAACATCTACGGACGATGTGTATTACTACAATTCTTTTGGTGAAAAAATTGTAGTTACACCTGAAGAACAAAAAACTATAGCAATTATACACTATACTAACCAAACCATTGATTTCTTCTATGGTGAAAAATTTGCATTAGAACCATACGACACTCAAAACCCTGAGAACACCCAAGGTCAAGCAAGAAATTTCAAGTTACATATGCCAACAATAATGTGGCATAAAAATCCTGAATGTTGTTTTGGACAAACGTTTTGGGTTGATCCTCCTGGATTTGACAATCAAAATTTATTTCAAGTTCAATATACTAAATCTAAGATTTCACAACAAATGAATCAACCTGGACTTAGGTATTATAATCTTTGGGATACATTTGCACAACCTAATGGTCAACCAAGTAGAGTAGGTAAAGTTTACCCCGATTCAAAACTAATTGTTATTGACGACGAAGAATTGGTGGCCGCTCTATCATATAAATCAAATAGAAACTGGACATTACCGGCACCACAAGTGTCTTTAATAACACCAAACACGTGTGGAACTTCAAATACTACAGGTGTTTTGACAGGAGGAGGAGAAACACTTTGGGTGACTTATAGATTATCAAATTCAAACACATTTACAAATTCATTACATAGTAATTACTACACAAGTGTCGTTGGAACTGAAAATGTCTGTTCACCTGAAACACCAAAGAATGTTGCAATTAGATTTGGTGGAGATTTCCCATGTTTAGTACAACCTGGATTCTCACCAACAACTACAACCACAACATTTAATCCTGTAACCACATCAACAACTACAATTAATCCACCATATACAACAACTACAACAACTCAGTGTCCTGTATGTACTGTTCCTGCTGGATTCTACGCACAACAGTTCCAAGTATTGGCTCAAAAAACATTATCGGGAGTAAGACCTGATCCGGCACAATGGAGGTTAATTGATTTTACAAGTCAAATTGAACAATACTTCATTAATGGTTATGTAACGCAAGAATCTTTAACTGCAACTACTTTTGTTGTGACTGCAGAAAATTATGGAAGTGCACCTATATACAATCTAAACAATTACATAAGTTTAGTTCCTAATGGTGCTACAGGACAACAATTAAATTTTGGTGATGAATACTATTTCTACGGTAATTTAGAAACCGACATTCAAGCAACATTGTATGAGATGAAATATAAAATTAACTTAAGTGATAATGAATTCTTACTCTCTCAAAACCCAACTTGGACCCAAGGAACACCATCTTATGTTACAGAAATCGCTCTTTTAGATGAAAATAAAGATGTTTTAGTTATGTCTAAAATGCAATCACCTATCTTAAGACAAGGAATTCAACAGTACGTTATCAAATTAGATTTCTAATAAAACTACAATTTTTATCTTCATAGTTTATAATATAAATAAAATAATAGTTTTATGGCAAAAAATTTAAAAAACTCCCCCAAAGTTTTGGGTCTTGATATTTCCACAAAAACCATAGGGTGGGCATTGTTTGATATTAAAACACAAGAATTACTTGAATTAACTCACATCTCACCAAGACCAAAAATGGAAAAAGATGAGGATGATAAATTAAAAGAATTATTGTTGAAATCAGAAATATTTGCCGAAAAACTTAAACAATATAAAGATTTAGGAATTGTTAGAATTATCATAGAAGAACCACTTTTGAATTCTAATAACATTTATACAATACAAACACTATTAAGATTTAATAGTTTTGTGTTTAAAGAAATCTATAATATAATGGGAATTGTTCCTGAATTTATTTCAACTTACAACTCAAGAAAATTTGCATTCCCAGATTTAGTTCAAGAAAACGATAAGAAAAAATTTGTATTATTTGGTGGATTACCAAAAGACGTGGATAAGAAAATGATCATTTGGGAAAAAGTTGCAAAAAGAGAACCCCAAATTACATGGCATTATACAAAAAACAATACATTAAAGAAAGAAAATTTTGATCAAACAGACGCCTATACTTGTGTTTTAGGATTTATGAGATCAAAAGAAATTTGGAAATAATATCTTTTATATAACCGATAATTTGAAATATCGTCTTTTTAGACGATATTTTTTTTTATTAACAAATTGCGCCTGTATCTGTAGCGGTAAAGTTAGGTGAAGTTGACGTTGGAATTGTAATTGAACAAACGTAAACGGATGTATAACCGTTTAATCCACCTGTAGATACTGTTCCATCACACTCGTAGTAGTCATATTTAACAAAACTTGGACTATTATTCTCAACGTACCATCTTGTAAGGATACAAGGAGGTAAAGTTGTAGTTGTGGTTGTAGTACTTGTTGATGTTGTGGTCGTAGTTGGTTGTATATTAGAAAAACAAGCTAAACAAGAACCATCAACTCTTGAACCTATTTCAGTTAATAATACAACTGTGTCAACCCCACTTATGTTTTCAAACAAACCTTCAAATGTAACACAAGTTTGTTGACCGTTAATTTCTGCAAAATATACGTAATTTTCTAAAGGAGTATTTCCTGAAATTAAAACTAAATCTGAAGTATAATAATCTACACCATTGAAACAATCACTAAATCTTTTACTATTAGCACATTGAATTACTTCAGTAAACGTATTGAATATAACTTCGCCTGAAAAATTACAAGGATAGTTAATAGTTGTTGTGGTAGTCGTTGTTGGTGCTATTGTGGTTGTAGTTGTGGTATATGTGACCGCAATAGCCGTAATTGACTTTCCACTACAAGGATTAGGAAGTACTGTTGTCGTAGTAGTCGTTGTGGGGGCTGCTGTAGTTGTTGTAGTTGTTGTAGGAACTAAACAATCAAAAATGGCGCTAAAATCAAATGTAGCACATGGATCCACAGTTGTGGTTGTTGTTACACAAATTCCGGTATACGCTACCGTGTCGTCAAAATCAGGACAATCTGATGTGCTTCCAAAAGGACCAAACTGATCACATGGGTCACCTAAGTTTTGTGCTAAACACCATCTTGTTTCACCTGTTGAATAAAACATGAAATATCCGGTGGTTTGACCTGTAAAATAAGATTCACCATCGTAAATTCCTGCTAACTGATAAGTGTCATCATAATTAGTGTCGTTTTCAACACAAAAAAACTGAGGACAAGTACAACCTGAACTACCAATAATTGTACCTGAACCATCTATATCATATACATCTATACCATCTGAATAGTATGATAGTAATGCTGGACTACTACATATTGAGTCTAAATAAACAATGTCACCTACAGTTAAACCACTACCATAAAGAGTAAAACTCAAAGTAGATCCACAGGAACTGTTAGGGTCTGAGGCGGATGAAAATAAACCTAAATTATTACAAGACATATTATATCAACAAATTTTCTTCAACCAAACAATTATTACTATCAACTGATTTTACACCTACCGAACCCATACCTTCTAAAATATACGGAAGATCAAAAACATATGGGATTTGACCCGATGTTATTGTATCTATGTAAATACAAGTTGTGTAACCTGTATCACATGTGTAAATGTCAAAAGGTGAAGAACCGCTTAAACCAGTAATTGTAATTTGTGTTGGCATATCAACAATAAATATAAAAGAACATGAAAGTTTGTGTAGTTGATGTATTGAAAGTTTATGATTATATTATAGGAGATGGAAGAAAATGAAGCGTTAGTTGAGTTATTGGAGGAAGTTCTTGGTGATCACGGACTTCATTACCCCAATCGGGGACAAATTTCCTTCAACTGCCCCGTATGTGATGACGGTAGAAATAAACATAATATGGAGGTCAATTACATAGATAATGTCTATAAGTGTTGGTCCTGCGGTGATAGTGAGGGTACGCACGGAGCATTAGGTAGAATTTTTGATAAATACGGAAATAAAAAACAAAAAAAACTTTATAATGTTCTAAAACCTGAAACCGTTGTAAAGAGAGAAAAAAAGAAAAAAACGATGAAACTCCCTGAGGGTTTTACGTTGTTCAAAGACTCAAGTCCGGTATATCCTGTGAGAAGACAAGCCATGAATTATCTTAAAAATCGTGGGATCACAGACGAGATGATAGAAAAGTTTGGTATTGGATTTTGTGATAAAGGGGATCATGCTGGTCGAATTGTAATCCCATCATACAATACAAAAGGTGAGTTGAATTATTATATTGCGAGAAGTTGGAACCCAATGTCTCGTGCTAAATATAAAAATCCTGAAGCCGAAAAAGACAAAATTATATTTTGGGAAAATCTAATTGATTGGAACAAAGACATTTATTTGGTGGAAGGTGCGTTCGATGGGTTATTCGTAGATAACCCAATTCCAATGTTAGGTAAACACATGTCAGAACTTTTGTTTGAGACGATATACAAAAAGGCAAAGGCTGATATAATTATTTGTTTAGATGCTGATGCTTGGGAAAACGCAGTTAAACTATACCACGAATTACATGGTGGTGAATTATGGGGTAGAATTAAAATAATAAAACTACCTGACGATAAAGATATTGCCGACCTACGAGGTGAAATAAAAGAAGAATACTATCATATTATAAGATAATGGATTTAAAAAAAATTGCACAAGAAATTAGGGACATCATTTCTGAAAGACAAAAAGAGTTCCAACTTACCTTTGAAGAGGAAAGTCACAAATATACAATGTTGGATAAAGATGGAAATTTAAAATCAGATTTTCCATCGGTATCTAAAGTTATGAAAATATTTTATGACGACTTTCCAACGGAACAAGCGGCGTATAACAAAGCCGGTGGTGATCCTGATGAGGCCGAAAGATTAATGGAAGAGTGGGCGGAAGCCGGTAGAAAATCAACAAACTTGGGATCTCGTTGTCACTTCTTTTTGGAAGAACATACACTAAAAGAATTTGGAGTTGAGAAAATTGTACGACAACCAATATTTGATTGTGATGCAGAACAGATCATTAAGAGTGATACTATGATTATGGCTGGTAAGCATTACATAGAACTTCTTAAAGAAAGAGGATGTATATTAATTGATACAGAAATGGTTTTAGGTCATCCTGACTTAGGTTATACAGGACAACCCGATAAGGTGTGGTTAGTCATTGGAACAAACGGGAATCTTGGTATTTTAATAACGGATTGGAAATCTAACAAACCAAAGAATTTTGCGGTTACCCGTTATACTAAAAAAATGAAACAACCATTTGAAGACTTACCTGATAATGCTTTAGGTCACTACAATACCCAGTTACCTTTTTATGGTAAGTTACTTTTGAAAATGTTAGAAGGAACTAAATATGAAAACATACAACTATTAGGTTGTATTATCGTTTTGATTACTGAAGAAAGAGAGTACCATGAGTACCGAGTATCCAAAAAAACGATGAATACTATTTTAGAAATGGACATGAAACAATATTTGACTAAAATTAATAAATAAACTATTATTGAGTATGACACTAACAATAACACCTACTTGGGTAACAACAACTAGTTGGGACCAATTATTACCTATTAAAGTAAAAATAAACTATATTATAAAATAAAAATGGACGATATTATTAAACCAAAGATTGATCTTAGACAACAACAGACAATCAAATGTGAAAAATGCGAGTCAAAGTTCTTCAAAGAAGTAACAATGCTTAAGAAAGTACCTAAATTATTAACAGGAAGTCACGAAGACACAATTGTACCATTCCCAACTTATATGTGTAATGAGTGTGGTCACGTAAACGAAGACTTTGAATTATTCATAGACTAATGGAAATAGGTAAAATGACTATCAGTGAAGCAGAACCATACTTAGAAAGTATTGCAATGCTTTATGGATTAAACTTGGGTAAAGTTAAACACTTCAAATTTGCAAGAATGATTTTGGCAACCCTTTATTGTAGAGAAAACGCATGACATACAAAGAATTTTACTATTGGTTAGATGGTTATTTGACCAATAAGCTTGAAAGTGAAAAACTAAATATCGCACCTATAATTGAAAAGATGGGTCAAGTAAAAGAGGAAAGAACTAAAAGCGATTTATTACCTTTCCAACACATACCAGTACCGATTAATCCATTCCCCGTCCAAGATGATCCCTACAGACCACCATACGAAGTATATTGCGGAGACAAAACACAATTGAATGATTAAGAAACTTATACACTTTTCAGACTTACATATCCGTCTTTTTAAAGACCACGATTTGTATAAATCAATTTTGGAAACTGCCATTGAACAATGGAAAGAGTTGAAGCCAGAACGCATCGTGTTCACGGGTGATTTAGTTCATTCTAAAAACCAAATGACACCTGAACTTATTGAGATGGTTAGATGGTTATTAACAGAATGTTCTTCTGTTGCTAAAACAATTATTATTCCAGGTAACCACGACTTCTTGGTTAATAACACAGAAAGATTGGATGCTCTTTCACCTATCATTAATTCACTGAATAGTGAAAACATCGTCTATTACAAAGACAGAGGAGTTTATGAAGACGAAAACATCAGTTGGTGTGTGTATTCACAATATCAAGGTAATATTCCGCCTGAAATTACTGAAGCGAAAGGTAAAAGAATTGGATTATTTCACGGACCAATTCAGGGAATGAAAACAGATCTTGGGTTTGACTTTGGTGAGGAGGCATATGACGTTGAAAAGTTCGATGGGTTAGAAACCGTGTTATGTGGAGACATTCACAAAAGACAAGAATTCAAATTCAAAACCGGTAAAGGTTATATGATTGGGAGTCCAATCCAACAAAATATTGGTGAGAGTATTGGACGACACGGTTATGGGATCTACAATGTTGAAAGTCAAGAATATTCTTATGTAGATCTACCAAACCCAAAACCATTTCTAAAGTTCTCCATAAAATCATTTGAAGATATTGAAAATGGAACCGAAAAACTCCAAAATATTTAGTAAGGAAATGATGCAGGCGGTGTCTGCATTTTGTGAATCCAAAGAAATTAAGGATGTGGATAATTTCATTTACCTTTGTTTTAAACAAGGATTTGATATCAGAAAATATGGTCTTTTGGAAAAAACACTTAATGAAGGTGAAAAAGACTTAAAAACGGGTGAAGTTCAGGAAAAACGAGTGGAAATAGAGGTAATAAAAGAAATACGGGTGGAAGTTCCTGTCGAAGTTATTAAAGAAGTTGAGGTTATTAAAGAGGTTGAAAAGATTGTTGAAATACCTATTGAGGTAATCAAGGAAGTTGAGAAAATAATCCACACCTCTGATGATACTCAAGTAAATGAACTGTTGTCAAAAATAGAACAGTTAAACGGAGAAATTTCGATTAAAACTACCGAAATTGGCAGAATTAGAGAAGAATTTTCCATTAAAACGGAAGAAATGGAAAATATTTTCCAAAATAAAATGTCTGAAAAGGATGAAGATTTAGACGAACTTAGACAAAAGTTAGACATTCTCGTAACAAATGATAAGACAAAAATGTTACAAGAAACACTCCAAAACTTAAGAAGTGAGTTACAACAAAAAAACGAACAAATAAGAGAATTGGAAAAAATAAACCGAGAACTTCTTAACGGTAATCAAAATCAAGCTTACCTTTTGAGGGGATCAAATTTAAATAGACGAGTATGATAATTTTAATGTGGATGATTGCGGCCTATGGGATGACCAATATTTTGGTTTACGGATCAATCTTCAACGGATTAAGAAATTGGATCCATAATAACGCACAACCTAATGTTGGATTGACTATTTTTAGACCAGTATTTGAATTCATTTCAAACTTAATAAAATGTGTACTTTGCACATCAACATGGGTAGGATTCTTTTTATCGTTAACATTGTTTGCACCTTGGCATGAAATAATTGGACTTAATAAATATATTTCTATATTTTTTGATGGAATGTTATCGGCAGGTGCCGTATGGGCGATTAATAGTGTAATCGAATGGTTTGAAGAAAATAGACCAAATAATAATAATTAACTAAAAGTAAAAATGGGAAAAGCGGCAAAAGAACACAGAAAGAAAGTTGCAAAACGAAATGCAAAAATTAAACAAGAAAAGGCTGGCATGCAAAAAGCTTTTGATATGTTACTACAACAACAATTGGAAAAATTGAAAAATGATGAAATGACTGCAATGGTGGGAGATCAAGAAGTTAAAATGGAATTAGTTGAAGATAAAATAGTTGACCATGCATTCAAGTTCACTCCTAATGAAGAGGAGTCTGCAAAAATCAACAAAGAATTTGAACCTGAATATGATAGTGCGGGATATACAATCGAAGATAGAGAGTTACCAACAGAAGAATAAAAATGGATCTTTTTAATCCGCCAAAATTATTTAACTACAATATTATGATAAAAGACTTGGACTTTTCTACGTTTGAAAACCCAATTATACAAGTTGTTTGGGAAGATTTACCAGAAAACTTCACACAGGATAAACTCAAAAGTGTAAAACATTACTTCTCAAAAAAGTATAACACAACGAATGTAAATGTGTTAACAAAGGCAAAAAACGTTGAAACCGAAACGATGCAAAGTATTGATGTTTCGGTAAATATTAACGATGCTCAGTACCAACTTGAACTAATCACAAACTATCTAAAGTCAAAAGGGCACGAAGATAAAAGTGAGGATATATTAGCTATTAATAGAATGGTTGAGAATAGAATGTCTGGGGACGAAGAAAACCAAGCTCAATTTAAAAAGTGGTATATTCGAAACATTGAGTTCTCAAACTTTTTATCATATGGAGAAAATCAAAGATTAGACTTTGATAAGTTAAATGGGATTGTGGTGGTTGAGTCTGATCCACCAAACTTTGGGGGGAAAACGGTTCTTACCGTTGACCTCCTAATGTTTTTATTCTTTAATGAAACGACAAAAACAACCAAAGCCGAGGAGATCTTCAACCGATTTTCAAATAAAGACAAAGTTCACGTTAAAGGTGAAATTACAATTGATGGTGAAGATTATGTTATTATAAGAAACATTGAAAGAAAGTTATCTAAGAAAGGTGATTGGAACGTTAAAACAGAATTGGACTTCTTCAAAAAATTATCGGACGGTACCTTATTAAATTTTACTGGTGAACAAAGAAGAGAAACAGAAGCCTTCATTAAGAATTCAATTGGAACCAAAGAGGACTTCTTAATGACAATTCTAACAACAGGATCAAATCTTGAAGAGTTGTTAGAGTCAAAACCAACGGCAAGAGGCCAGGTTTTGTCACGTTTTATGGGACTTGAGTTTTTGAAAAGAAAAGAAGAAGTTGCAAAAGAAATCTACTCCGAGTTTTCAAAACAAAAAATTTCCAACATTTATTCATCAGAGCAATTAAAGACTGATATTGAAACGTATCAAAACTCAATTTCTGAATTACAAAATCAAATTAAGGAAAGTAAATTAAAATTGGTTGAGACTGATGAAGCGATAACAAAAGGTAAAACATATCGTGATGATATGTTAAAGAAAAAACACACAAACATTGATCAAGAATTGAGTTTGTTAAACCCTGAAAAAACCAAAGATGAAATTAAAGAAATTGAACGTGAGAAATCGGGATATCTTGCAAAAATATCCGAAATCAAAGTTGTTGAACCTTCTAAATTCTATGAAGAAGAAATCCATGACAAGGTTAAAGAAGAGATCAACATTCTTTACAAAGAGATCGTTAAAGTTGATACAGAAATTGCGTCAATTAACAAATTAAAATCTTCAGTTGAAGGTGGAATCAAATGTGAACACTGTGGAATTGAGTTGATGAATGCTGCTATTACAAATGCCAAAATTGCCGAATTAGATGGATTTATCGTGCAAAAAACCACAAAAACAACACTTATGACGGATTTATCCGACAAAGAAAAAAGTTTTGTACAACTCAAAAAAGAGTTTGACGAATATGAAAAAAACAAGTTGGTTAAAGAAAAGTATGAGATTTCTGTTGAAAGTTGTGACCTTAAGATTGGGTCGTTAAGTGATAAGATCAAAAGATGGGAGGAAATTCAAGATAAAATCCAAGAAAATCAAAAAATCGAAGCTCAGTTAATAAAGGCCGACGTGAGATTAGATGAGTTGGAAAATCAAAGAAGAACGATTAATAATTCAATCACAACAAACGAGGGATCAATTAAATCTATTGAGGAAAAGATTGATATTAACCAAAAGAAAATTGTTACAATTAAAGAGGAAGAAGAAAAAGAAAAGATATATAAGATCTACTTGGAACTTTATGGTAAGAACGGTATATCAAAAATAATTATGAAAACAATGATGCCATTAATCAATTCTGAATTACAAAGATTGATGGAAGACTCATGTTATTTCAAATTGGAAATTCGTATTAATGAAAAGAATGAGGTTGAATTTATTATGACTGATAATGCAACTGGTGTTGAGAAATTAATGACTTCAGGTTCAGGTTTTGAAAAAACAATTTCTTCATTAGCTTTGAGATCAGTTCTTACTAAGATTGCAAGTTTACCCAAACCAAATCTTGTTGTTCTTGATGAGGTGTTTGGAAAAATTGCTAATGACAACTTAGAGATGGTTTATGAATTCTTCACAAAAATTAAAGATTATTTTGAAAAGATCTTTGTAATAAGTCACAACTCAATAGTATCAACTTGGGGTGATCATGTTGTAAAAATTAAGAAAGAAAACAATTTGTCAAAAGTTTTATAGAATTTTTAAAACTAATTAGAATTTTATCAGTATATTTGTAGAACAATTAAAACACACAAATGAACTACTTACTTTTTGTATATTATAATTCTGAAGTAGAAAATTCAGAAGAAAAAACACAAGAAATCGGAACACAACTTGCAGAACATATGACTAGTGGTCAGGTTAAATTTATGTATGGAGATCGACATGCAATCTTCCATTTTGGATGTAAAAGTGATTTTAAAGATGTTGCTGATGTAGTATTCTTTATTTCCGAAGAAATACCGGGATTTGAATATCTTTTAACAAAAAAAGGTAGAGACCACAGTTCAAACTTTGATGAAGACAACCTTGAGCACTTAATGTCGTTAAAGAACACCACACCGAAGAAACATAAACCAGCGGCACCAAAATTAAGAACAAAAAATCTTGGTGATGGTGAAACGTTTTTGGATATTGCAGATCTTATTTTAAATCTAAAAAGAAAAGAAGTTTGTAATATGACTTTGGACGAACTATTAGATAAAATTAGTACTCAAGGTATGAATTCATTATCTGAAGTTGAAAAACAAAAGTTAGACGAATACTCAAAATCACTTTAACAAACATATATGAAAGACAAAAACACAGGGGCACCTATCAATCAGGATGAGATTTATCACTACCTTAAAGATATTAGAAAAATTAAGGTAATGACTGCAGAACGCGAACGTCATTTAGCCACACGAATGAAGTCGAATGATCTTACCTTGATTGAAAAACAACAAATTGAGGAAGAACTTTTAACAGGAAACCTACGTTTTGTAATAACAGTTGCAAAACAATATCAAAATCAAGGTTTAGATTTGTCAGATCTTATTGCAGAAGGTAATTTTGGTTTGATGAAAGCAATCAAGAACTTTGATTGGAATAAAGACTTACGTTTTATATCTTATGCTGTTTGGTGGGTTAAACAATCCATAATCCAATCTTTGAACGATAATTCGAGAACGATCCGTCTACCGGTAAACGTTGTCCAAGACTTACAAAAGGCTAAAAAGGAATTAGAGCAAACAGGAAAAAAACTTGACGACAAGTTCCAAACTTTACCATCTATCATAGATTTGGATATGAATATCAATGAAGACGGTGATACTTTGATTGATATGATTGAGAATAAAGACGCTGTAGCACCTGACGCTAGTTTTCACACAAAAGACATATTAAAAGATAAGTTAATGAGACTTTTAGATGTTTTGGATGAAAGAGAAAAAGTCATTGTAGGTGATTACTTTGGTTTAACAGGAACACCAAGAACATTGGAAGATATTGGATCTGACTTTGGTTTAACAAAAGAACGTGTTCGTCAAATTAAAGAAAAAGCTCTTCGTAGACTTAGAAATGATTCTTCCGAATTATTTGATTATTTATAGAATGGGTTGAACCGAGATTACCCATACAACTCGGCAGAAGGTGCCTGAAGTCACCAGGGTGAAACTCCCCAATTCTATCTATACGGTAGAATGAAATTACACTCCCCCACTGGTACCGGTGGGGGTTTTATTGTTTTATAGGGTTTATAATTATCAATCATTTGATTATTTTGATATTTATCAAATAAAACAAATTAAATGAATAAAAAATTTTTACCCTGGTTTTTATTGTTTTGTGCTTTAGGATTGTCAGGGACTGCCGCTTATTATAGTGTTATAGGTTTATCAATAATTTTCTCAGCTGTTGCAATTCCTGTTATTATAATGGGATCGTTTTTAGAAATATCTAAACTTGCAATTGCAACCTATCTACACGACAAATGGAAAGAAACTTACGGAGTTTTGAAGATCTATCTTACAATGGCCCTTGTAGTTCTTTCAATTCTAACTTCTGTTGGTATCTACGGGTTACTTTCAACAGGATTCCAAAAAAATATTGCGGGTCTTGAAATTAACAATAAAGTAATTGAAAATATTGAAGTTAAAAAAACTCGATTCGAAGAAATCAAAACTGACTATCAAAAAGAGAAAAGTGTTTTGGACAAAGATATCACCAATTTAAGAAACGCCCTCTCAACTAACACAACTACCCAATCAATAGATAGAACGACGGGACAGGTCATTACAAGAGCAAATGGAGGTAATAGAAAGGCTTTTGAGACTCAGTTAAAAGTTGCTCAAGAGAATAGAGATGGAATATCAAAGAAAATTGAATCCCTTAATGATAGTATTACTAGATTAGATTTAGAAATATTAGATCTTGCTTCCACAGAAATTGAATCAGGTGAGTTAGGTGCAATCAAGTATTTAAGTGAGATTACAGGTTGGGATGTTAAAAAAACTGCTAACTTTTTTATTCTAACTCTGATATTTGTGTTTGATCCTTTAGCAATTGCTTTAGTTATTTCTACAAACCAAGCATTTAAAATTTATAGAAGAAAAGATGAGGAAGAAGATAAAGTTGAAGATGAGTATCCTTTTTATGATGAGGTAGAAATACCTGAAAGTTATTTTGCAAATCATACCCCCCAAGTCACCCCCCAAGTCACCCCCCAAGTCGAACCTGAAATTGTTGAAAGAATTGTTGAAGTTCCTGTTGAAATTATTAAGGAAGTTGAAAAAATTGTTGAGGTTCCTGTGGAAGTTGTAAGAGAGGTTCCTGTTGATAGATTGGTTGAGGTTGTAAGAGAAGTTCCTGTTGAAGTGGTAAAAGAAATTGAGGTTCCTGTCGAGGTCCCCTTCAAATATTACGTAAACGATAATGGTCAAATATTTGATGATCAGGGAAATGAAGTTGAAGAAAGATTGTTTAATAAAAAGTTAGAAGAGATTGAGAAGAGGGTTTTAAAATATCAAAAATAATATATGGAAATAATTGAAAATTTAATCCAAACAAACTTTAAAAAAGAAGACAAAAAAAATCAAATAGTTCTTTGTCACACATCAAGAACACTTTTTGATTATATGGTCTCAATAAAATTTAGATTTGGTGGAAAACCTATCAGATTACCTCATTACATTATTAGTAGAGACGGTAGGATTTTGCAGTTATTAGATGAAGAATTAAATGGTTATTTTACTAATAATGATCGAATAAATTCCAAATCAATTGTGGTTTGTTTGGAAAACTTAGGATGGTTAGAAAAAGAACCTTTAAAACACCATCACATTAATTGGATTGGTAATATTTATAAAGAGAAAGTTTTTGATCGTAAGTGGAGAGATTATTTTTTTTGGCACCCATACACCGACATACAAGTTGAAAAAACTGCAGAGTTGTGTTTAGAGTTGACAAAAAAACATAAAATTGAAAAAAACTTTATTGGACACAACACAAAGGTAAAAGGTGTTGAGTCTTTTATGGGTATCATTACGAGATCAAACTTTGATGAATTTGCAACGGATCTAAGTCCGGCATTTGATTTTGAAAAATTTAATAAATTGTTGAATGATGAGTAACTACGATGAAATAAAAAATTTGATTAGAGCATCAAGAAATGCCTTTAATACAAATTTAAATGAAGATGCCCAACGTATTAAAAAACAGTATGGGTTATTAACAGAACAACCTGTTGAGAAGGAAGAAGAAGTTGTTAAAGATGAAAACCAATCTTTCCAAAAAGAAAAAAAGGATTCTGATGAAATCGGAACTCAAAGAGATAAACAAAAGGCTTTTAGAATATTGGCCAATATTATCGTTCTTCATGGAAAAACTAAGGCCGATCTACAATTGACTACAGATGAAAAAAACGCATTTACCTCAAGTGTTGATGAGTTTAGAACTGATGTTGCCGAATTAGTTGAATTTGGCAGACTTAATGTTTTCCCAAGTAACGTTGAATGGTCGGGTAAAATTTTAGAAAATGATATTGAATTTTTCTATACAATAAACGAACCAAATGGTATCTACATTAATGGTCAAATGATAAAAATAGATCAAGATTATTTGGAAACAATTAATAAGTTACAAGCTTATTATGAGAAATTTAAAAATAAATGGAGTAAAATTGTCGCAACAAGACAAGAAGATGTTGAAAAATGAAAGAGTTCTTAATTAAAAATTGGAAAAATATTGTTCTTGGTTTATTGGGGGTGATTTTTGTTTATTTGTTGGTTCGAGTTTTTACACCAACTCCTGATATGTCAGAACTTAACAAATATAAGTTAGAACAAATAGACAAACACATCAACGAGATGAAAAACCTCCAAAAAAGTTTGAGTGACTCAATACAATCTTACCAACACAAAATTGATGAGATTGACGATAAAATTTCACATATAAAAATTGAGAAAAAAGAGGTAAATAATTTTTACACTCAAAAAAGAGAAGAGATAAAAAACGCAGACAAGAAACAAATTGATAGTCTGTTAAGAAGTAGATATAATTTTTAACATGAAAAAACTAATATTTTTAATTTCATTTGTGTTTGTTAGTTTCATATCCGAAGCACAAGTAAAAAAACCTGTCGACACAACCCAAATGTGTATTCCTTACGATGTAGCACAAAAAATGTTATTAGAACTTAATGATTACGACAGATTGAAAGAATTATCAAAACTAGATAAAAAAGAAATCACCGAACTTAATAATAAAATAAATCTTTTAGAAAAAACAAATAATACTTGGCAAGTTAAAGATTCTTTAAGTGGTCAGATAATTTTACAAACAGAAGAAAAGGTAAAAATTTATAAAGAAGAAAATGAGAATTTAAACAAAGAATTGAAGAGACTTAAAACAAAAAATACACTATTTAATATTATATCAGGAGCTATTATTGCTCCATTAACATATATCGCAGTTTTTAAATAATGGCCCTTACATCCTCAGATAAAAAAGAAATTGAAGTAATGATTAGAAAAGAGATCAAAGATTTCTTCAATTCTAACACTGCTAAACAATTTGAGGATAAGTTGATTGATAAAATCTCCAAAGAAATGCAAAAAGGAGGTCTTAAAAAAGACGTTAAAGAAATCGTCATAAAATCATTCCAAGAATACTTTCAGACCATGTATCAGCAAAGATATTATTGGGAGTCAAAATTTAGAAGTGTGTGATGGAAGATATTTTTAACAAAATAAAGGAAAAGGTTAGTTATGGATTGGCAGATAATGCTGATGCAAAATATGATACATTGAAAGCATTAAACAAAGCTTCATCAGAATTATCTGAAGAAAAACATTTTACCGATTTTTTGAAAGATAAAGAAGACTTGATGAAAGTTTATTTGTTGGTTAAAAACAAAAAATTGTCAAACAATCAAATAAAGAAAAAAATAAAAGAATATTTGAAAGATCCTGAGGAAATAACAAAATTCCTTGAATCGGTTTTAAATTCCAACAAGTCAAAAAAGAAAGAAGAATCTAAAGAGGCGATGGGAGCGGCATCCGCTGGTGGATACTCAATGCCATTATTCTCAACGACTAAAGGTGATATAGTTAAAGGTGTTAAGACTGTCAGAGAACAAGCCGAATATGACTTAAGTATTGAGGATGGTGATGGAGAAGTAACGAAAGCCGAAACAAAAGAAGCAACAAGTGTATCATCAAGTGGACAATATAATCAACCCTCAATTTGGGCAAAATCCATGAAGAAAAAAGATTTCAGAGGATATTCTAAGTCACAAATTCCTGGAGGAAAGTTTGTCCAAGTTAAGAAAAAATGTAAAAAATTCCCTTATTGTAATCAGGGGGATATAAAGGCATTGAAAATATTCGAAAACGAATCAGTGCAGAACGCAATAGACAGTGTCTCGAGTAGCTACGGGATTGATAAAAACTATATTTCAGAAATTGTCTTTCAGGAAATCAGACAAAGACAAAAGTAAAGATATTTATAAAGAAAAATAATTATGAACACAAGACAATATATTAACTCAAGATTTGAAAAAATTATATCAGAAAACATTAATGAGAAAGCAGATGCTATCTTACAAAGATTGAATTATGATGAGGAGGCACCATTCAATCCTGCTGGTAAATCATTTGACTATGTACAAGAAGGTATGAAAGAAACTTGTGAACAATGTGGGTCTGAAATGAATGAAGGTGAATGTTCAGAATGTGGTTACCAAAATGAAGAGATTATGGAACTTGGCGGCATGGATGACGGACACCCGAAATATGGAAAGATGAATTTTTCAAAACTTTCAAGAAAAGAAATTGAAAAAATTATGAAAGATATGGACAATATGGAAGATGACGATGAAGAAGAATTCGTAGATTATGATGATATAGATTATGGTGATATGGATGATGATGAAGAAGAATATTATCCTGAACTGAGAATACCTCATGACATGCCATCATACAAAACTAAATATAGACATAGTGATGATGAAGACGATGAATGGGAAGAAGTAGATTTAGACACAGAAACTGATTGGGATCAATTAGAAGAAGATGAATGTACTGAGTGTGGTGATATGTATGAAATTGAACTTGATGAAAAATTATATGGAAACCAAACAAAACTTGACAAAAACAAAAACGGTAGAATAGATAGAGAGGATTTCAAAATGTTAAGAAAACAACAAGATGAGGAAGAAACTCTTTACGAAGTTGAATTTGAAAAAGATGAGTTTAAAGAAGAAAGTAAACCTGACTTTTTAGATTTAGACAAAGATGGTAATAAAAAAGAATCTATGAAGTCTGCAGCTAAAAGTAAAAAAATGAAAGGAAAGGTTACTGAGTCTTTAATTTTTACTGAAAATGAGTTGATTTCACTTATTGAAAAAACAGTAAATGAAGAAAAAAAATTCAAAATGAGCGAGCCTAAAGGTTATCAAGAGTACGAAAAAGCACACAGAAAAGATAAGAAAGAAAATGAAGATTATTTAAAGATGGTTGCTAAAAAAATGACTGATTACTTGAAAGGTATGTCTGACAAAGAGTCTAAATACGAAATGAAAGAAACACAAAAATTCCCAACTGAAAATGGTGGTAAAAGAAAAAAATATACTCCATCTGAAGCTGTTGATGAATACATTGATGCATTCTCTTATCCTGGACAAACTAATTTAGTTTATGATGAGATCAAACCTAATGATGAAAGAATTGAAAAATATCTGAAAGGTGACAGTACTACAGGAAATGCACAAGTTGATAAAGACGGAAAGGCTTTAGGTAATGTTGTACCAAGTGAAGTTGGTGAGAAATTCTTCAAAAACTATAAAGATAATCTTTATGGTCAAGAACAACAACAGGCTTCTTATAAGAGACAAACCCAACCTGTTGATCAGGCTGGTGAGGTAACTGAAAGAGGTTCTTTAAAATCTAAGAAAGGTAAAAAAACCGCACAAAGTGTTTTGAATAAAGTTGAGGAATCTGTTAATCAAAAAGAAAAACAAAAATTAACAGAAGAATTCCAAAGAATTCAAAATCTAATGGGCTATAACCAAAAGACTCAATAATTTACATTACTTAGTCTTATCCTATAATTTTTTCATAGTTTTTTACTATGGATAATTTTCTAAATTACATTACAAAAAATCTTGACCCTGAAGAGGTGGACATCTGGTTCAGGGTCAATAATATAATTCCTGAAAAAATGGAATTGTATTATGACCTGTCTTATAGTCTATTCTTGTTAATCAAAAATACATATCTTGGAGATGAATCTGATAATGGTGAAACCACAGTAAAGATGAATGACACCGACAACAAAAAACACTTCAACTGGTGTTGGAAAAAAATCATAGATAACTTTGAAAGAGAAAGTATTTCATTTGACATGGAAGGAGATCACTACGAGTATTTTTTTACACTATTCAATGAGATATATTACAGACAAAGCAAAGAAGCAATTAGAAATTCAATAGATGTATTTTTCAATGATCTTTTCAATAGAGAAAAGGCATTCACACAAGTCGATCTTGATTTAATCTTTAATATATACAAAACACTAGATAAAAATCTTAAGGTTTAAACTTTACAATAGTTTATTTAGAACCTAATTTATGTGTAATAAACAATAATTTTTTAATTTCAAATGGAAACTTTAGAAAAAATTAAAGAGCTTACTGAGCAACTAAGTGTTGACGTTAACAAATTCTTTAGCGGAAACAAAAGTGCTGGTACAAGAGCTAGAAAAACCTCACAAGATTTAAAGGCACTTTTACAACAATTAAGAGGTGAAATTTTAGAGGAGAAAAAAAAGTAATATGAGGGAATTGGATATTTTGTGTCTTTTTATTTTTGTATTATCAATAATATTTGTTACTAATCAAATATTTAAGATTTCTGCTGAAATATTAAGTGAAAATCCTCAGAAGATAATTTATCGAGGATTTGAAAAAATATCCAATTACTTCTTTGTATCCTACTTAATAACTTATATTTTAATCAAATTTTTTTAAAAAAATGTATAACGAATTAAAAGACATATTTCAATTTTTAGTGTCAGTTAGAAAATTGAAAACATACTTGACAATAGATATTGAATTTCCTGCTAATTGGAAAATACCTAAAAAATATGTGATAGAAGATAAGATTGTTGAGAACGAAAAATTAAATGATAATTTTAGATTTTTTTCATTTGTTACTGAATTTAACGAAGTAGAAATGAACCAAACAGTTTCTAATATAAAGAAAATAATTTCTTACAATAAAGAAATCGAAATGAAAGAGAAATTGTTGAAACAAAAAATAGACGAATTAAAACGAATTTTTGAAAAAGAAAACTTAGACAATTTACAGTCATTAAAATTTGATATTTTAGAAGAAAAATTAGATGATGGAGAAGAAATCGTTGACACGAGAGGAACAAATGGTGGATTGGTTGAACAGTGAAATTGAAAAAGATAAAATCGAATTAGATAAAGAAAAAAAAGATCTAATAAATTCATTAAAATCAATAAAAAAAGAAGAAGTTTTACCAAAACAAGAAAAACTTAGTTTATGGAAGAAAATAAAGAAAGTGTTATTGGGGTCTTAGAAAAACTGGCATTAGTCACTGATGGATTGCAAAATATTTTTCCTGATGGTAAAGTCATTTGTGTTTATGAATTAAATGACGAGGACTTCAAACAAGTACAAGAAAATTTTCGAAAAATAGATCACTCACACAAAAGATTTTCTATTGATATTTCAGGAATTGAACACGTATTTATTCACGAAAATTTTGAAAGATCTGAAATTAAAGAAGAAGTCAAAATAGAAGAACCAAAAAAACAAAGTTGGATTAGAAAAGTACTATCTAGTTTTAAAAGTAGTTGATCTCCTATATAGGGATTGTTTACTAATCCCTTTTTCAGATAAAATATCATACAAGTATTTTTTTTGTGCTTTGGAGGATTCAGAAACTATAATACAATCAATTCTTTGTTGAGAAATTAAAAATTCATTAAGGTTATCTAAAAATCTTTTTGATTCGTTTTCATCCTTCAATGAAAACAATTTAACATCATCATCATTTTGTAAAACAACCTTATTATTCAATCTTGAAATTAACTTTATTGAATTTTTTGGTAAGTAGTTTTTGATAAAAACATCCATAGTTATTTTTGTCTTTTTATCAACGTCGTAAATCTTTTCAGGTATTTTATATTTTACAACTTTAAGTATCTTATAGTCAGGATCATCCAAATCTACCAAAACCTGCCTACCCATCTCATCCCTAACAAACATCTTATCAAAGTTATTATCCTTCTTTTCAAGAATAGACAATTCATAATCACAAGGTTTTGCATTTTCAACCTTAGTTTCAAAAATGACAGATTGATTTTCCTCAATTAATTTATCGAAGAAAAGATTAGCCCTTTCTTTAGTTTTAAATTTGTTGATTATTTTTTTTCTTTCTTTATTTTTAAAGACAACAACTAAGTAGTTCATAAATTAATAATAATATTTTCTTTTTATAAATGAATAATGAAAATTTTTACCAAGTTTTGGGGGTCCAAGAAAATGCGACTCAAGATGAAATAAAGAAGGCATACCGTAATTTGGCGAAAGAGAATCACCCTGATACAGGTGGTGATGAAGATAAGTTTAAAAAGATTTCGGTTGCTTACGATGTTTTAAGTGATGAATCTAAAAGAAGAGAATACGATACCAAAAGAAAAAATCCATTTGGTAATTATGATAACTATGAAGATATGTTCTCTAATATGTTTGGTGGTAGAAAACCAAGACAAACCGTACACACTACAAACATTACAGTGAATGTTGGTGTTTTAGATTCATATAGGGCAAATAAACATTCTCTTTCATATAGAAGACAAACAATGTGCGAACCATGTTCAGGCACTGGCGGCGATAAAAAAACTTGTGGGACTTGTAACGGTTCAGGTGTTGTAGTTAGACAAGTTGGATCAGGATTTTTTGTTCAAGTAGTACAGATGGCTTGTGATGGATGTGGAGGAATTGGAAGTATAACCATTAACCCATGTTTTATGTGTAGTGGAAGTGGATCAAAACCTGAAATAAAAAACTTGGACATATCTCTACCTCATGGAATAGATAATGGTCAGTTTTTAAGATTACAAGGAATGGGAGATTTTAAAAATGGAAACTATGGAGATCTTGTTGTTAGAGTTGATTTGAAACCACAGGATGGATTTGATAAGGTGGGTAATCATTTGGTATATAATGTTTTTATGACACTTGATGAACTTAAACAAGGAAGTTTTAATGTCCCACATCCCGATGGTATGATGAATGTTAAGATGCCCAAAAAAGTTGATACATCACTACCATTGAGAGTCAAAGCAAAAGGATTTAGATTAGATACTGTTGGTGATTTGATGATCAACCAATATGTGAGATTTGATAGGGATTAAAATAAAGATATAACATCTTTGACAAACGATACGATACCGTATATACCAAAAAAGAAAAATATCCCACCACCAATTAGAACAAATCTTTGAGTGTTCTGTACTTGTTTACTTTCTTCACAAGTTCTACATTTTACTTCTGTTGCTTTTTTCTCTTCCATAAATTAATTATAACACAATGGTTTTAATATGAAAATAGTTTTCCAACATTACTTTCTTTTGTTGGGGTTTGTTTTTGTTGAAGAATCTAAGATAATTACCATCAAATGAATAAGTACTTGTTGGAATGACATAAACCCTGTCAGTAGACTTTTCAATTATAAATTCTAAATAATCAAAAACTTCTTCATCTTCATTGTCCTCATCTCTATAAACAAACTTTAACCTATCACCCAATGAATGATCAGCAAATGATCTAATAATTTTTGGATATTTTAATTCTATAACTTGTGATAAAATGTCGTTAGGGACCGCAACTCTTTCGTGTGTTGAAGTATCAGAGTCAATAGAATCTAAAATTGATTGTCTTATGAAATCAAAATCTTTATTACCCTTTCTATCTATTGATTGATGACTTGAAGCATAGAATGAATTACCTCTTGGACTGATATATAATAAATCTTCCCTGTCGGCTTGCTCGGCAATAATTGATCTTAGAGTTTGAAGCATTTTCATACTAGAATAAATATTTGAAAAATAAAAATACAATTGATTAGTCATCTTGTTTTTACTATCTTTATTACATGTTAAGTTATATCGGAGGTAAGAGTAAAATTGGTAAATGGATTGTTCCATTCTACGACAAAAACATGGAGGTCTATTTAGAGACTTTCGGAGGAATGTTTTGGTGTTTCTATAATATGGATCTAAAACAATTCCCAAATCTAAATAAAGTTGTTTATAACGACTTTAACCCACTAAATTATAATCTATTCAAATGCGTCCAAAACCCAAACGAGTTGTTAAGGGCGATAAATTCAATTGATTGTCAAAAACAAGGCGTGGATCTTACACCTGAAATATACAAACAACAATTTATCAGCTTTCAGGCTGAAGTTTTTAATGAAGGTTTCAGCGTAGAACCTGGCGATTATGAAGTTGCCGCTAAGTATGTCTATATTCTAACACAAGTTTTTAGTGGATCAAAACCTGAGACATCTAACTTCATTGACCTTAAAGGGAAATACAAATCAAAATATCTTACATTTAGAGATAAGTTATCTAAACCTGATTGGTTGGATCACTTTTTAAAAATTACTGATGTTGAAAACATGGATTTCGCAGATGTAATCAATAAGTATGACTCACCATCAACTTACATTTATTTGGACCCACCGTATTGGAAAACGGAAAATTACTACTCCAACCACGACTTTGATCGTCAAGATCATGAACGTTTGGCTAATGTTTTACACGGGGTTCAAGGTAAGTTTTCTTTATCTTACTATGACTTTGAATTACTTCACGAATGGTTTCCCGAAGACCAATACACTTGGGTTAAAAAAGAGTTTGCTAAAGCTGCGGCTGCTAAGAAAGGTGAGAAACAAAATATGGGGGAAGAATTATTGATAATGAATTATTAATTTTTTACTGTTTACAAATATTTATTAAATAAAAAATATTATGTCACTTAGGTTCACCAATCTATTAAGAGATCTTATTGTTGAAAGTTCAAGATTTCAAGTATTATTCGATAAGTTCGTAAAACCAAAAGAAAGAGGTCAAAGAGGTATTATGCCTTTTGAAACTTTATTTGCACTTATCGCCGCTGACCCAACTACAAAGGTCCCTGACGGTATGGATATCGATAATGTTAAACCTGAACAGATGGAGAAGGTTAAAATTGGGAAATACGCTCAATGGTTACTAAAAAACTTTGTCACTCCTAAATTACCTGCTGATCACCCTTTAATGGTTTCAGATCCACAATCAGGTCAATATAAAGCGGCTTTAAAGGCATTCCAAGATCTTTTTATGGAAGACTTATATAAGGTTACAACAAACCTCCAAAAGTTTGAAAGATTTAAAAATAGATTACCTCAAGAGTATAGAGATATTAACAAACTAACTCCTGAGACTTTATTTGATCAAGTTAAAGATTTCAGTTTAGAAAAAACCAAAGCGACTGCCGCTGAGAAAAAAGAAGCATCAACAACATATGCTCACCCTGGTGCTGACATCGTTTATAGAGGTCAAGATTGGACAGTTGCTAAAATATCAGACAAAGGTCCATTAGGTAAAGAAGCCGCATGTTTCTATGGTGGATCTCATAATGAAGGTAGAAGAGGAGAAACTACTTGGTGTACATCTTCACCTGGACTTTCTTGGTTTGATCGTTATATTGGTAAAGGACCATTGTATGTTGTAATTCCAAACAAACCAACATCATTTAAATCTTACGGTAAAGAAGTTGGAGATGTTTCAGGTTTACCGGCAAACAGATACCAATTCCACTTCCCTGATAATCAGTATATGGATGCGGATGACAGACCAATCAATTTGATTGAATTCTTAAACACAAATGAAGAAGGACTAAAACAATTCTTCAAACCTGAGTTCATGAAGTCATTAGCCGGAGATAAAGGTGAAAAAGTTGTGATTGATTATCCAGGTGATTCGGCATCAAAATTCATTGCACTTTATGGTTTTGACGAATTCTTTGCCACTCTTCCTCAGTCATTGAAAAGACTTACATTCAAAAACACATCAAGAGACAAAATTTCATTGAATATTCCAAACGACATTGGAAGGTTCAAACAGTTGAACGCAATCAACTTTGTTGGATGTGTTGCAACTATACCTGAAGCAATTTGTCAATTACAAAATTTACAATATTTATCTTTAGTTAATAACCCAGACCTTCAAAAATTACCTGAATGTGTTGGGGATATGCAAAACCTTATGGTACTAAACCTTGGAGGATCCGATCCTAAGAAAGTTCTACCTGAATCTGTATTCAGAAGAGCTGAAACAGACGAAGACTTCAACTTATTTACACACTCTTAAAAATGAATAGAAGATTAATAATTAATGAAGAAGAAAAAAGAAGAATTTTAAATCTTCATGAAAGTAGAAGATCTAAAGAATTAGGTTTTTTATTTGAAGACGATAATGCAAACAATGAAGTACTGCTTCAAGGTACGGATAAGGATTATGATTATAAAAAAGTGGGAGATAAATATTATTTCAAGTTAAAGGATAACCCTACAAGTGTCGCGGCTAAAGGATACAAAACACAAGGAAAATTTGTAGATTGGACAGAAGCGACTAATCAAAAAGCTATAGATAAAATTTCACAACTACCTACATTATCAACAGTAGCACAATTTCAGGGACCTGGTGAAGTTGACGGAAGTGATGAGACATTTGACGCACCACAAACCGCATCTACAACGGCGCAAACACCTACAGTGGCGTCAACAACATCTACAACCGCAGCAACACCCACAAACGCAACTACAACTACAAACGCAACAACACCAGCACCTACGTCAAAAAACCCTGATGTTTTAGCAGACTTAAAAACTGCATCACAAATCAGACAAGAATTTAGACAAGGTAATAGAGATAAAAACAAAGCGATGAGACAATACAATCAAATGGTTAATAAATATAACAAATTAAAAAGTAAAATGAGTCCACAAGATAATTCGGCTTATCTACAAGCAATTGGCCAATTGAAACAACAAATAGGATAATAAATAAATTACATTCTTTTAAAACCCCCCCTTCTTTTGATCGGGGGTTTTTTATTTAACAAAGTATTTATCTTATATGAAAATCATCATAACAGAAGAACAGTATAATCTAATCAACGAAACCTATAGAAGAGATCGTTTTGATGCTGAGTACGCTGATGAATATCCAAAGTATAAGAAGTTGTTTTTAAAGACAATATCTAAAGATGTCAAAGGTTGGGGTGAATGGCCAGGATCAATTTATCTGATGACTGAAAACGGAGACCCTTTATTTGTATATAGAATACCATCAAAAACCGTATATTATGATTATTCAATAGATAAAGAGATGGAAGAATATATTCCTTATCACATTGTTTCGAGACACTTGAAAAACGCAGTTTACGATTACTTCAAAGGACTTTTTCCTGATGTTGAAATAAAAGAGGTAAGTGGGGCTAATATTGTATAGTTATGAAAATAATAATATCTAATAATCAATATAGTCTTTTGAAGGAAGTGCATGTTGCTATTAAAAACATTGAGGGTCTTAAAAAGTATTGGAGAAACCAACAAAAAAAAGGTCAACAAATTAGATTTAATAAAGAAGATTTAGATTTTTGGGGTATTACAACTAGACAGGAAAAATATTATGCTCAAACAGCATTTCAAGAATTAGTTGGAGATGAGGTTTTTACTGAAAAAGTTATTAAAAAGTTAATCGGAAAAACATTTTCAACGAAAGACTTTGATGATAGAATCACTGGTGGATATGATTTCGAGTGGGTGATTGATAATATGGAATATAGAGATTATGATTTTTATTTATATGGAAAAACATTACCGGGAGGAACTGTTACTCTTATGGATGGTAGACACATATCTTTAAGTGAAGGAATAAATCATGAAGATTTAGGTTGGGAAATACAAGAAGAAATTAAAGATGTTGTCCAAGACTGTATGGATGAAATAATTTTACCTGTCACAGGATATGAAGTGATAGTACCATATTTAATTATATCTGAAGAATGAAAATAATAATTACAGAATCACAGAAAGAAAAACTAATGAATGATTTTATGAAATCACTCGTAGATGATACCTTAGATGAAAACAAACCTTCTTATGTTGATTATTATATTGTTATTTGGGATAAAACTGCTGTTTGGAACATTGATAACGAGCCGTTTATTGAATATGATAAATCTGATGGTAGATTGTGGATATCAAAAAAATATTTAAACAACTTAGAATCTTGGTTCCCAATCAAAAAAGAAAAAGTGTTAGATATGATTAAAAACTCTTTTGAAAATAAATTTAATGTTGATGTAAAATATATCAAAGCGGAGTCATGAAAATAATAATTACAGAAAAACAATATAATAAGTTAACTGAAGATAAACTTCAGAAACTTTGTTATACAGTATGGAACCAACAAAAAAAGAGAGGTGAAGAACCTTATATTGATGATATAATATACGACATTACAGATATTAGAAAAAACACAAATGAAGACTTTCAAATCATTAGACCCATTTGGTATAGATACAACGGTGGATTTAATAACTTATTTGAAAAACTTAAAAATGAAATTGACGAAAAAATATTTGACCTTACAAGTGATTGGGGTAATCTTGATACAAGAGTAGAAGTTATTGAAGTAAGTCAGTTTGGTAGATTAGGTGAAGATTTTGGAGTAGATATATTTGTAAATGTAGATCCAAATGGAACCATGGATTTCCAAATGTATGAAGAAGGAACCGATAACGAAATTCAAGTTAACGATACGATTGAGGCGGCTTATTTTGAAGCTCAATCCAATTATGAAGGAAGTGATCTTCTTGGTTATTTAAGAGGGGAAGTTTATGACCTTTTTTATAAAAAGTTAGAAAAATACGGAATTCCAATTGACGTGGATGTTGATCTAAAAGAATTTTAAATATATATTTATTATCACTATGGGACCAATCGAAAAAAAAATCTTAGAATTATCTAAAACAGAAGGACTTTCTGAAGAAACAAAACTTGCTTTGACTATAATTAAAAATCAAGTTAAAGAAGATGAAAAACGAATTGTTAATGAAGCATATCAAAAAGGTTACCACGATAAAGAAATGAGCCGTAGACCCACTTGGAACTACTTTGAAAGTAAGTACAAATCATTCTTTACAAATTTCAGAGTTGGTGAATTGTAAAATTTTTCGTATCTTTGTGGTATGGAAGACTTAAACAAACTCGAATTACCCGAAATCAAAACTCTTTGTAAACAATACGGAATCGGGACCGTAGGTGATAAAAAAACCCTAATTAAAAAACTCAAATATTTCTTGGACCCTATTGAGGATGTGTTAAATACACACCCTGGTAGAAAACTACCAAAAGATAAAAAAATTGTTGGTGCTAAAGTAACCAAACAAGAAGAAATTAATAATGTGTTAAAAAAGAAGGGTCAATTTTTATATTATTCTTTGGGTTATCATTATTATATGGTGACAGAATAAAAAAACTAGATATTTATTAAATAAAATTGGTATGAAAAAACAAATACTTGAAGAGCTTAATGATATTAAGTATCTTTTTAATTACAATAGAGGTAAAATTATTTCAGAACAGGAACAATTTGACGATGAAGAAGAATTCGTAGATTATGATGATATAGATTATGGTGATATGGATGATGATATGGATGATGATGAAGAAGAATATTATCCTGAACTGAGAATACCTCATGACATGCCATCATACAAAACTAAATATAGACATAGTGATGATGATATGGAATTGGACGAAGAAATGGATCTTCCTGTAATGTTACCAGGTACAAAAGAAAAAGAAAGAACTAAGGTAACACCTGGAACTAAACCGAGAACAAAACCTAATACTCCATATAGCCCAAAACCAGGACCAAAACCGGATCCTAAGGCTAGAAATAGAAAAGATGAGATGCCTGATTGGTTAACCTTTGATGAACTTGGAATTGATTTTGAATAATATGAAAAATTTAAGAAAAAAATTATACACTGAAGGTTTACCAAAATCTGAATTTGTTAGACTATTGGAAGCCCCAATTGACTATGAAGGTCCTGAAAGAATGGCTGGAGATGTTGAGGGAAAAATCACCGGTAAAAAAACCCCCTACCATAATTTTCCTGCTATCCCTAATATGGATAAAGACTTTGTTGAATTAATATCTTCCAAGAGATTCAAAGACTCAGTTGACAAAGTTAGAATGGCTATGGGTGATACAAGAATTATACAAGGTCAAAATGCTTTAATGCAGTTAATGGGAACTGTTGGTCAAGCGATGCAAAGACTTGTTATGATTCAGTCACAAAACAAAAAACAACTTGAAGATTTGGCTATTGAACTTGTAAAAAAAGAAATGGGTATTCCTGAAGGGGCAATGCAGTTCAAGGCTGAACTAATGACACAACCTATGGGTGCCGCAGAAGGGATGAAAGATGAAGCCGAAATGCCAAGTGAAGAAGAAATTGAAGAGTTTATGGGTGACGTTGAAAACTTCAACTTAGAAAGAGCTAAAAGAAGATTTATTAACTCATTAATTCAAGGAGCGGCTTTCAAAGGAGGTCACATGTATAATCTTGTAAGAAATGAAATCAATGATATCAACCCACAATTAATGAACCTTTATGCTGTTACCCAATCTTTGATGGAACATGCTTATTGGATCTTTCCTGATATGGAAGGAATGGCAGGTGGTGGCGGTGGTCAAATGGGTCAGTCAGAATATGATGATGAGACAGATCCACCAACAGTAAAAGCTAGAGCTGTTACATTCCCACTTCTTGTACACGAGTTAGTTAAAGGTGTTTATGAGGTATTTGGAACTCATGGTTTACCTGATGACCCAAAACAAAGAGAAATGGTATTAAATGCTGAAGATTCACTTCCTGCTGAGATTTGGGACTCTCGTTTAGGACCAATTTTTTGGGAGAAGTTCGTTTCAACTTACCCTATGGAATTGTTCGATGATGATATGAAACATATCCAACATTATTTATTCATGCGTTTTTCAGCTTTAAACGCAGAAGAATTTATGAGTTTAGCTAAAAAGATCCTAAGTGGGGATCCAAAAGGACAACAAATAATTCAAAGAATGGTTGATGATATCGTTAAAGATTTAAAAGACAGAGAATATAAAGATGCCATGGGTGATGATGATGACGAAGACTACGGCGATGTTGATCTAAGTGATTTGGGACTTTAATAAGTCCCATTTCTTTTTTATAAGGAATTTTTTTCCTATAATTATTAAAAATGTTAGGTATGAAAAATATTGATTGTGAGATATACATTAAACAACTAATTTCCTTTTTTGAAAATAATCCTGGTGACTTAATGCAACTTATAGGAAACGTTCAAAAAGAAGACTTTTATTTGAAATTAAGAGAAAAATCAGAAAACAATGTTGATGAAGGATTAGATCATGTTTTATCTAGACAACAAATGATTGACATTGTCTTGGAATTAAAGATTCCTGAACTATTTGAAAAACCAAACCCTAAGGCTGTTGTTGAAGGGTATGTCCAAAAAACAAAGTGGGGAAAAATTATTTTAAATTAAAGTTGGTATTTATTAAAAAATTATTATCTTTGTAGAGTGATAAACGAGAAACAAAATGAAAACTATAGAAGTAACGATACAAGAAATCTGGCAGGCAACTAGACCTATCGTGCAAAAAAGTAAGAAATCATATACTCGTAAAGTCAAACACAAAAACAAAGAAAATAATTAACTATGATATACACACCAGAACTAATCAAATCAATTGCACCGGCAGTATTCGCCACATCACCATCTTCTAAAATGACGAACAAGTATGAGTTCGTACCAACTAATGAAGTAATGGAGATTTTTGACCGAGAAGGTTGGAAACTGTCATCTGTAAAACAAACAGGTAGAGGTATCCATTCAATGCACGAATTAAAATACAGAAACAGTGAATTACCAAAAGTTGGTGACACAGTTGTTGAAGCAATCGTTAGAAACTCTCACGATGGAACTGCAACATTCTCTATGGGAGCAGGACTTTTCCGATTGGTATGTTCAAATGGACTTACAGTTCCTACGTCAGTAGCGGAGAAATTCTCAATTCGACACAATCACTTTTCATTCGACGATGTTCGAGGTTTAGCTGAGGACTTCTCTAAGAAACTCCCAAGAATCGAAGAGTCAGTTACTCGAATGATGGAAAAGGAGTTAACTGAAAAAGAAAAACTCCGTTTAATCAAAGAAGCGGTTAAGATCCGTTGGGCGGTTGGAAATGGACCTGAATCTATTGACATTACAGACATCCTAACACCGTTTCGACCTGAGGATGAGGGAAGTGATCTTTGGACAGTATTTAATGTGATACAAGAGAAAATGACTCGAGGTGGATTCACTTACAAAAGTCCAAGAGGAAGACAAACAACACTTCGTGGAATCAAAAGCATCCAAGCCACGAATCGTTTAAACACTAAACTTTGGGAAGCCGCTGAACTATTATTAGTATAAAAAAAGAAAAGGGGGTCAGTGACCCCCATTTTGTATTATGGAAAAATTCAAACACGAAAAAAGACTTTTAGATTTCCTCATAGAGGAAAATAAAATATTGTATTCAACAATCCAACTAACGGGTTTTATTGAACTAACACCTGAAAGTTTACTTGAAAAACCAAGATTTGAGAATTATTTATTGGACGGTATGCAATATACTGATGGGGTTTCATATTCTGATGGAATATTTATTTATGATAACAATATTTACATATATTTATCTAAAACTGACCCATTAGTCTCTTCATTTTCTTGTAAGATATATTATCCTATAAATAGAAAAAAAGACGTTGAGTTCTTTATATTAAACCTAAAAAAATTAAAAAAAGATGGAAATTAGTAGTGTTGAATTACAACAAAAAATAAATGCTGGTGAAAAACTTGTGGTTGAGTTTTGGGCTGAGTGGTGTGGACCATGTAAAATGATGAAACCAATTTTTGAAAGAGTTGCATCTTCAAACGAAAGTGAAGTCCAAATGTATACACTTAATATTGATAATAACAGAGAAGTCGCTTTAAGCCTTGGTATCAGAAGTATACCAACTGTAAAGATGTTTAATTCTGGTGAAGTGGTTGAGACAAAAGTGGGTATGATGAATGAAGGACAGATAAAAGAAATGGTAAGTGAATTGATCAATGGATAAAATTGCAGTTGTGTTCACAATGAAGAGTTGTCCTCATTGTCACACATTTAAAAAAATGTTAGAAGAGGCTGACATTGACTTTATCGATAGAGATATTGATGAATATGAAGAAGAATACGATATGTTTGTTGAAGTTACAGGAAATGATTTTGTACCGGCATTCATGTTAATTGAGAATCCCGAAAGTGAAACTCCTACATCAAATTTATATGCTCCTGATCGAGATTTTGAGGATATAGATGAAGGACTAAAAATAATTAAAGAATTTTACGAAAGATAAAAAAACCCCTCAATCGAGGGGTTTTCTTTTATATCAATATTATGTCTTTTAGTCTATCTTGAATCAAGTATGGTTTGTCCAATGTCTGATCAGTGATATCTTTTGTAAAGTCGTAGTTAGACAGCCTTTCTTTGAATTCAGTAAGATCCATATCAAAACAATCTAAAACAAGACTTTCAATAGTTTTCTTTGGTATTTGAGAATCACAAATCACTTTAATTCTATAATCTTCATCTTCATTTAAATCACTTGAGTAATGAAAATATAATTTATCAATACCCAACAAAGAATACATTTGATTGAAGATATAATGTGAGTAATATAATATTCCTCTACCACAACCTAAACTATGCCCATAAGGAAACTCTGATGAAATGTTTATTTCTGAAATGGGGTCTAATTCCTTAACGTACAAAGATTTATTAACTGTGATCCATGCTCTTGGAAAATCTGTGATTTCTTGTTCGTACTTAATGATATCAATAATGTTAAGACTTTCTTTATTGAGTGATTTAAATAATTCCTTGTTTGATTCTATAAATTCTATTTTAAGTTCGTTAAGGTTTAGAACATTACTACTTATAGTTTGACCGTTAACAACCACAAAGTTTTCACAATCTGTTACTTGAATTATTGTATTTTCTGATTTGTTGAATTTTGACAGGATGTAGTCTGCAAATAGATTTACAAAATACCGTCTTGTGTTTTTTTCTAATTTTCTCATATTCTTGGTTTTGTATAATGAATATGAGAATTAAATGAAACTATAAAGAGTTAAATATAATCTAAAAACATTTCGTTTATGTTTCTTCTTGTTCTGTCCCAATCAGGATATTCAGGGATTCTAATATCAATACATTCTACATCATCATTAGAAATCATATTATTTATAAGTTCCGTATATCCACCAAAATATTCTAAAAATGAATCACTCCAAGTTCCGCCTTTATTATTTTCTAAAAATGTTGTTATATTTCCAATAAAGTCTCTGATTTTAATATATTGGTCGTATTTAGTTTTTTCACCGACCTTTCTTGGAATCTCATCAATACGACCCTCGAAGTATTCATTAAGACCATTATAAACAGCTTCATAAACTTCATCTTCATATGCTGTATTTTCAGAGCTGTAATAAACACTTCTCAATTCTTGACCAATTTCTTGTAAATCTTTTTTGAAAAGTTCGTTTGATGCGTCACTATCTTTTAATAGGTCGTTTAAATCTTCAGGTCTTATTCTAAAATATCCTTCTGTCCCTTGTATTTCAGATAAATGTTCAAAAAAGTCTGAATCATAATCTTCTAATGAAAGTTCTTGATTTCCAATTTTTTTATAAATAACATCTTTAAGATGTGCTAAATTAGAATCATCTAAAACATCTACTGTATCGTGTGGTGACATACTAGAATCATAATACCAATCGTGACCTAAACCTTCTTCACTTAAAATTAGTTTTGCAACATATCTAGGGCCACTATCACTTCTTCTACTACCACTACAAAAATATTCACTTAACTCTTCACTATCTCTTAATTTTAGATAAAAACCACCATTTCTAATTTCAACATCAGTTATTAGATTGTTAATTATAAAATAAACTGTGTCTTCGTAGTTGTCTTCTAAACCTTTTAAAAGTAATATATTTTTTAATTCTTCGGGTGCGTCTTCATAACTAAGATTACCTAAAACACCATTTTCATCTAAAAAATTAATTAGTTCACTGTCCCAATTACGATAACCTACTTGACCTAAATCTAATTCATCTAAAAGACCGTATTTTTTAACAAACTTAAAGAATGTTATTAAGTCATTAAAATACGGCTCAATGTCGTCATCAAAATCACCATAATTAAATGAATTAACTAATTGTCTTGCTCTATCTAAACTCATATGGTATAAATATCTTATAAATAAAAAAGGTGTCCCAATCGGAACACCTTATCTTGATGATACGCAAATATTATTTTCTGTAATATTTGTTAATGATTTTTTTTACTGACTCTTGAACATTAGTTTTATTTTGAGTCGTATTTGCACCTTGTTGTGTTTGTGTTTGAGGTTGTTGTGCCTGTTGTTTGTTTTTACATCCGCAGCCCATAACTAAATATTTTTATCGGTTTATTTATCTATAAATAGTATCTAAAACAAGTTTAATTCAGAATAATTAAAAATCAATTATTTTTATTTTGTTATATTTATCAAGTATGAGAGACTTCATTAAAAATTTCTTATTAGAACAAGATGAGAATCTTGTTACACTAACTCCTGATCAATATATCGAAACATTAGAAGATGTTGGTGGAATTGCGGCGAGAGTTTCAAATCTAAAACCTTATCGTGGTAAAGGTATTGTTATTAACGGTGATTTAGATCTTAGAAAATTTAAAACTGTTGGACCACTTACAGGAATTGTGAGAGTAATGGGTAGGTTAGATATATCCAATACGAATGTTCCAAATCTTGATGGTGTTACCGTAGATAGATATGTTAGTAATTGGGGATCAACAATGCATACAATTAAATTAAAACAAGAAAGAAATAAAAAACTTTCAGAATTGGCCGATTATAGAGAAAATGATGAGTGGAATACAGAAAACAAAGACGATGATTCTGAAAGAACTGAAGCTTTATATGAATTTTTGGTTGAAGAAGGTATACCTACTTTATATGAAGACGACAATGGTGAAGAAGTAGAAGAAGACAAATATTTTATTTATCCTAATAGCACTGGAACTTACGGTATTGGAAAACAATACGAATGGTTAGGTAGTGATACTTTACAACCTGATACATATGATGTTTATACTCAAGATGAGTTAGATATTGCCGCTAGAAGATATGTTGAAAATGCTATTGATGACATGGGTTATGAGGCATTTACAAGTTGGGTTTGGGATCAAGCACTTGATAGAGGACAGTGGGAAAGTTGGTTAGAAGATTTTTATGAAGATATAATTAGAGATGATCCTGAAAACTATGATATAGGACTTGAATTATCTACAAATCAACAACATCAAGTTAATCAATTAAAAAAAACTATAGAAAATCTAAATAATAAATTAAAAAGTGAGGAATTGTCTGACGAAGAATACGAAAACATCGAAAGAAAAATTGAAGGTTTAGAAGAGACGATAGAAGAAATTATAGAAGATCCACAAGGTGGTTATGATGAAAGTTCCATACAGAATGAAATCAATGATAGAGTTAATGAATATGTTGATGATATTGATGATTTTATTAAACACTACGGATATGAAAAAAGTTTTATAATGGATTTTGTTGATTTAGATGAGGTTACGGATATTGTCGTAAATAGTGATGGATATGGTAATCTATTAAACTCTTATGATGGAGAAATGTTTGAAACACAGGTAAACGGTGACTGGTATTTTGTAATGAGGGCTAGTTAGGTCTTTATTTGTTGAACAATATATCATATTTTTATTATGAATGGCACGAAGAAAAAAAATAGAATTTTTAATGAACACCGATTGGATGTTCGAAAAACCTATTGATAGAGAATACAAAGAATACAAACTACTTTCTTATTTCCAAAAGATGGGAGATAAACTCGATAAATTAGAGTTATATCCAGGATTTATTGAATTATCATTACACTTAATGAATATACAAGCTCTTATGAGAGATAAGAAAATTGTCTACACGGATAAAAAATTGAACACCGTAGATGATGAGATTATGGTTAAGGATCTAAAAGTCAAAGATGCCCCAACCATGTCCGATGAAGAAAATGAAGAATTTAGAAAAATCTTATCTTATTCAGCACCAAGAATTATGGAATACTTTAATGTTGCAAAGTCTGTTTGGACAATAGTATTTGATTCTTTGGATATGAAAATCAAAAGAAATAAAAAAAATATTTTACACCCGAAAGGGTATTTCTACTATACTCAAACCGAAAGTAAAAAAACTTATGTTTGGGAGTATGTAATCAAGAAAGAAACAAAAACCAACCCACAAAGAATGGCGAATATAAATTTAATTTATTTCGATGAGATCGGAGATTTGACCATTCCAAAAATAATATCTACATTTTCTACATACGAACCAAAAGACAAGAGAATGGGACCAGTATTTCAAATGTCATCAAACGGAATTTTTCCTGTTAATGAAACATTATTACCCCTATTCAAAAGAAGAATTGCGGGACTTATCTCACAAACAAAAAACCTAGAAGAAAAGCAAGAAACAGAATAATCATGGGATTTAATAAGAGAATATTAAAGAAAGAAAACATTTTAAATAACCTCCCAAATCTTATGACCTATTTAGATGCCGATGCAATTATTTGCACCGACAATTTTTCACGCGAGGTATATGGGTTATTTCGTATAGGATCATCAAAAGAAGAAATAATAAATCTAATAAATAAAATAAAATGAAAATTAAATTGGAATATGTTTGGTTAGACGGATATAAACCTGAACCTAACCTAAGAAGTAAAGTTAAGATTGTTGATTACGAATCTGTTAAGAACGCATTTCTTGATGGTAATTTTCCTATGTGGAATTTTGATGGGTCATCAACAAATCAAGCTGACACGGGAAACTCTGATCGTTTGTTAAAACCTGTGAGACATTACGCTCCGACTAATTTTTTAAAAAATAATAATCCTGTGTATGTTTTGTGTGAGGTATTAAATCCTGATGGAACACCACACCAATCCAATAAAAGATCTGAAATTGGAGAAAATTTTGAAGATCTTTGGTTTGGTTTTGAGCAAGAATACTTCATTCGTGAAGAAGTGAATGGTAATATTTTGGGACACAAAAGAAATATCCTTAAAGGTCAAGGTGAGTACTACTGTGGTGTAGGTCATAATGTTGTTGGTCGTCCATTTGTTGAAGAACATTTAAATATGTGTCTTGAATATGGTATTGATATTACTGGGACAAATGCTGAGGTTGCTTTGGGTCAATGGGAATACCAAGTATTCTCAAAAGGAAAATTAAAAGGTGGAGATGATCTTTGGATGTCTAGATACTTCCTATTCAAGATTGCTGAGAACTATGGTTATCACATTGAACTTCACCCAAAACCAATCACACACGGAGAGTGGAATGGTTCAGGACTTCACACAAATTTCTCAACCGACCAAATGAGATTTGATGGAAACGAAGAATACTTCATGGCATTATTCAATGCATTTGAGTCAAGACATGAAGACCATATCAAAGCATACGGATCAAACAATCATTTACGATTAACAGGTGAATATGAAACACAAGCAATTGATAAGTTCAGTTGGGGTGTATCTGATCGTGGAGCATCAATTAGAGTTCCTCAGGACACCGCAAAAGAATGGAAAGGATATGTTGAAGATCGTAGACCTGGATCAAATGCGGACCCATACAAAATCATTCGTGAGATTGTTAACTCATTATATGTTGCACAACTTCTTTATGACACAAAAACTATGATTAATAAAGACGTTGATTTGAATGGTCTTAGTGAGAAGTATGGAACAATGTCTAACGAGGAGTTATTAAAAGAATATAGAGAAGAAGAATAATGGATAAACAATGTGTTTGTGGTGGAACAGGTCCTTGTCAATGCCCACCACCAAAAGTAGAACAAGTTAATCACCCACAACATTATGGAGGTGAAAATAATCCTTACGAAGCTATCAAAGTTATTGATGCTTGGGATTTAGGATTTAGTTTAGGAAATACAGTAAAATATATATCACGTGCAGGAAAAAAAGGAAAAGATAAAGAACTTGAGGACCTCAGAAAAGCACTCTGGTACCTCCAACACCACATCGAAACACTCGAAAAGTAAAACAGGTTTTGATAAAGAGATCAGTGTTTGGGACGCTCTTACAACACCAAACGAGTTATTAAGAGAAACCCTAATTAACTTTATGTGGGGGTTTTTAGGTAACTCTATTGTAGTATTTGCGGCAAAGGAACTGGACTTTTTAGTTCTTATAAATTATATTGTCTATTACATACTAATTTCTTATATTGTGAATAGAAAGAAATATGAAACTATGTTAGGTAAGTTCATTATTCTTCCTGGATCTGCGGCGGCAGGTGCATTCACAGGATATAAATTGGCTCAAATGATTTCGAATTTTATTTAACTATGGAAAAAGATTGGAACCCAAACGACTTTCAAGGAAGGTCAAAAGATCAAGTAGAAAGAAACTATAGAGTTTTTGCTATTTTTTTAATTTTAAGTTGGTTAATTGGGACAGGTCTTGTTTTATACTCTATAATTGATTACATTTTTTAATCTATAATAATATGAAATACCACAAAATTACACTTGGGCATCGAGGGGCGGAAATATATCCGTTTAAATTAAACACAGAACAATACAATACTTTTCAAGAAAAAAGAGTTGAGTTTGATGAAATGGATTATGATCAGATTTGTGAAGTGTTGGGTGTTGAAAGTTATTTTGATTCTGAGTTAGAAACTTTAATAGGTCCTTATCCTGATACTTTTTATATGAAAGTTGAAGATGAGGATGGTAATTTAGTTTATGAAACTGAAGAACTTGATCGTGAAAAATGTGATTACGAAGAAAAGTATTGTAGTCAAGATGCTTATCTTATAATAGAAGATTATTGTAAGGGTAACATATTAGTGTATGATATACCATTAGAAGAAGACTTTGATGTAGAAAAAATTAGATTTGAAGTTAAAGATGTTGGTTGTAGAATTGAAATTGTCACAGATATGTTCTATGATGATAAAAGATATGAAATTTATAAATCATTTGGGGATATGACATCGAAAGGTTACTATTACCATATAACAGCAGGAATTTAAAAAATGATAGAAACAGGAAAAATTATTAACGGAGATTGTATTGAGGTAATGAAAACTTTACCTGAAGGATCTGTGGATCTGATAGTTACATCTCCACCTTATGGGGTTGGTATTGACTATGATGTTCATGAAGATGACACGGAGTTCAACGAGTATGTTGAGTTTGCAAAGTCTTGGTTATCTGAGGCTTATCGACTATTAAAAGATGATGGAAGAATAGCTCTGAACATTCCTTACGAAATTAATCGTCAGAAAAAAGGTGGTCGTATTTTCTTTGTGTCAGAGATGTGGCAGATTATGAAAGAAATCGGTTTTGGTTTCTTTGGTATTGTGGATTTAGAAGAACAATCACCACATAGAAGTAAAACTACCGCTTGGGGATCTTGGATGAGCCCAAGTTCACCGTACATTTATAACCCAAAAGAATGTGTAATTTTGGCATACAAAAACAAACACATTAAAAAAATCAAAGGTCAACCACAATGGACTGGAGAATTAACTGAAATTGAAAATGAAGATGGTTCGAAAAGAAATAAAATGGTCTATGATGAGAATGATAAAAAAGAATTTATGGAACTTGTGTTTGGTCAGTGGAATTACTTTGCAGATACTAAATCACTCACCAAGGCAACTTTCTCGATGGACATACCAACTAAAGCGATCAAGATATTATCCTACAAGAACGATGTAGTTTTAGATCCGTTTGCAGGATCAGGAACTAGTTTAGTGGCGGCTGAGATATTAAACAGAAGATGGTTGGGAATAGAATTATCACCAAATTATTGTGATGTTGCTCGAGGAAGAGTCCAAGCTTTTGTTGATGAAAAAACAAAAGTAAAAATTGAAAGTGAGTGATATTTATATGATATGAAAAACTATTTAATCAACGAGAAACAACTTAAGAGAATTCTTGAACAAGTTGAGGATGAAGAAAACAAATCAGAAGATGATCAAACTAATGACGAAACTGTAAGTAGTGGTTTTTTTGACGACATCGTAAAAAAACCTTTGGACTCTAGTGATCCTTTGAAAATGTTTTTTGATTCCCTAAATTAATTCAATCAGGTCATCTTCTTTAATATTGTATTTTTTACAAGTATTAGAAGGTAATTCTAAGATCATATCACCTTCACCGGAAAAGTGTTCACAATCATCAGAGTAACATGGTTTACAATTATGATGTATCTTTGTTATTTTATTACCATTTATAAAAAGTATGTCTAAATGAATAATACAATCCTTCATCCAAAAAGAATGAGGTTCATTTTTCATTAAAAACAACATACCATCAAAAGTATCGTCGAATTTTTTATTCATCATACCTTGTTGAGTATCTTTATCAGTAAAAACAGTTTTTAAGTTAAAAAGATTATTATTTATTTTTGCCTTCATATTTATAAATATCTATGAAAAAGTTTAGAAAAAGTTCTGGTGTTATTTTAAAACATGGTGATGAAGTTTTACTTTGTAAACGATCACCAAAAGAAACTTTGCCAAATATTTGGTCTATACCCGGTGGTGGAATAGAAAATGGTGAAACACCAGGTCAGGCGGCTATCAGAGAATTCCATGAGGAAACAAATATTGAAATAGGGACAGATTTGGATCTTGTTGGTATGATTGATAACTTCAATGACGACGGTACTAAAAGAGGTATGATGTTTGTTTTTTTACAAAACATTAAAGAAAAAAAAGATCCTGAACTTTCTAAAGCATCACATGGACATGAACATACGTCTTGTAAATATTTCAAATCAGAAGATATTCCTGAACAGAAAGGAAATGAACAACTTTACAAAATTTTAAAAAAAGTTTTAAAATAGGAGATTAAAACAAAAATTTTTATTATATTTGTAGAAATAATTACAGATGATAAAGACAACCCTAAACCATAACATCAAAATAATGAATGAAAAATTCGGAACTTTGCTTTCTGAATCATTCGTAGACCCAATCCAATTCAAGATCTTTCTGAAGATGGTAGACGGAGCTTTGAACTTAGGTGAGGATTTATCTTACTTTGATGGTAACACTTTTTTGGTACATATTCCAAACAAGATACTTAAAGAATCTGTTATTTTAACAAACGCAACTGAGATTAGTTTGGTAGAACAAGTTAGAAACAAAATTGAAAGTTTAGTATGATGAAGTCATTTGTGGTTTTTTTATTAAGTAACATTTTATTAACTTCTTGTATTAAAGAAGATATTAAACCTCAACAACCTTTAGGTCCTCAACCTATAATTACTGACACTATATTAGTTGATTCTACACTAACATTGGCCGGACAAACTTGGGTAATCAAAAAAGTTTTGAATACTGATTTTGATGATGACTTAAGATCTGACACTTTAATTTTTATTGATGTTGATGACTATACTTTTAACGGGTATCCATCTAAATATAGATTAACAACAACATCAACTACATACAATTTAACATTATATGATACACCTTGGGGTAGCATTAGTGGAAATTTAATAAACTATAATATTGTTTCAGGTACAATAGAAAACAAACCTTTCAATGATATACTCGGTATATACGGAGAGACAAAAATATGGATGTATAGATTATAGTTTCCTTGTTTTATAAAAATAAGGTGGTGGAGAAGCTGGCATTCAATGTCGGCCCTGAAATAAAAGGTGGGATTAACTCACCTTTTTTTATTTTTCATATATTTATATAATAAAAAATTCGATATGAAAAATAAATTTATTTTAACAGAAGAAGAATCTAAAAGAATTCTTTCTTTACACAAACAAAAAATTCAAGAAGAAAGAAATCAATTTAATGAACAAGAAGAAGATCTTGATGAGGGGGATAAAGGACAATCGACTGGTAGAGTTGCCGCAGGTGGTGGTATTGGTGCAACAGCAGGTGCAATTATAGGATGTATTGCTGCCGCAATCCCAACAGGGGGATTAGCTTGTGCTGGTGGTGCCGCGTTAGGTGCGTCAATTGGTACTGCTGTAGGTGGTTTTGGTGGATGGCTTACAACTGGGGGTGGTTACTACGATAAAGTATTAAACGCACTAAAATGGTGTAATGCACATCGTGGAAAAATTGGTACCCCTGTAAATAGTGATAGTGTAATTAGGGATATTGCTGATGACATTGCTGGTGCGGTTGAAGGATTTGCTAGAACTGATGAAACTATGATAGCCAGATCTTTAAGAAAATTAAAAAGTATTCCTGATTTATGTCGTTTAAATGACATTTACAGAAAAAGAAACACAGAGAGTTTATTAAATGCTATTGATGGTGACATCGATCAAGATGGTGAATGGCGTGATTATGTTTGGAGACCAATAGAAGAACTTTTTGAATATAGTAAGAAAAAATCTAATGAAGCATTGAAAGAAAATGCCAAAAAATGTGGTTGGGGTTCTGACTTAGATGGGTATAAAAATTCAGGATGGCAGTGTCCTAAAGGGGGAAAAAAACCAAACCCAACCCCTAACCCAAACCCAACCCCTAACCCAACCCCTAACCCAATACCAAACCCAAGAAGAAAAAGATACTACTTCAATTATCAAGATGCGGTAAACGCATTGAATAGAAAAGGATGTCCTACTGGTGCTGGTGGTGAAGAGGGTAAAAAAGATGATGGATTTGCCGATGATTGGAGAGTACCGCAACCTGATCAAAAAGTTGATCCTATAGTTTCATCTGACGATTTTTCAAATTGGTCTAAATAAAAAAAAACAAATAATTATGAGCAAGATTAAATTAACAGAAAGTCAATACAACAAATTAAAAAATAATATTGTTGAATCCGCATTAATTACTGAGGCATCTAATACGAGAGAAGAAGTAATAACAATACAAAAAGCATTAAACAAATGTTTTAAAGCTGGTTTAGCTGAAGATGGAATTTGTGGAAAAAATACAAAATCCGCAATTGAAAGATATATAGGTATTCCGGTGTTTGAAGTTTAAGTTTAAAATTCTTAAATTATACAAAAGGGAGTTTAACTCCCTTTTTTTATGCAATTTTTTTCATATCTTTACACTATGGAAAAAGTATTATATATCGTTAGAGGAATACCGGGTAGTGGTAAATCAACATTTGCAAAAAGATTGGTAGGTGAAGATTTTTTAGTTTGTGAAGCGGACAAATACTTTATTAATCAAGAAAATGGTAAATACGAATTTGATATTTCTAAAATAAAAGATGCACATAAATGGTGTCAAAATATAGTAGAAAATTACATGAGAGATAGTATGATTAACGATCAGTATTATCCTGAAATTGCGGTATCAAATACCTTTACTCAAGAATGGGAGATGGAGCCTTACCTTGAGTTAGCGAAAACCTATGGATATAAAGTATTTTCAATTGTAGTTGAAAACAGACACGGGGGAATAAATCAACATGGAGTTCCTGAAGACAAATTAGAACAAATGAAAAACCGTTTTGAAATAAAATTATGACAAAATTTGATAAATTACTAACATCTGGTATTGTTTGGATTACATCTGACACGCACTACCACCATAAAAATATCTGTCGAGGTGTTACCAATTGGAGAACACAAGATGGTAAAATTCCTATTGACCAAACAAGGAATTTTAAAGATTTGGATGAGATGGATTCGGTTATTATTAACAATATCAATCAAAAAGTTGGACCAAATGATACTTTAATTCATTTAGGTGATGTTGCTTTTGGTGGATTTGAAAAAATAGGTGAGTTTTTAGATCGTCTTGTTTGTAAAAATGTCCATCTTGTTTTAGGTAATCACGATCAACACATAACAAAGAATAGAGAAAATATAAGAGACAGGTTTTTATCTGTTTCTAACTATTTGGAAGTAAGTATAGATGATGTTAATTTTGTTTTATGTCACTATCCATATGCTAGTTGGAATAAGTTGGGTAAAGGATCAATTCATCTTCACGGACACATTCATTTCTCGGCTAAAGATAAATGGGGTAAAGGAAAACGATTGGATGTTGGTATGGATGGTAATGGATATTTTCCATATAAAATTACTGAGATAGTTCATATGATGGACCGTCGTCAGATTAGATCTGAAATGGATTTGGATCACCACCTTGATGATTTAGTTGGAGTTGTGGGATAAACCATGACTCCAATATATTTATTATTATGAGAAGTATTATTATCACTGAAAACCAATTTAGATTTATAACTGAAGCTTTGGGGGTTCCTGATAACATTTTGGATGCTGCTAATATGTTATATGATATTGTTGAAAAAGACATCAAATCAATAAATAGTATCGAAGATGAATATGAATTTGATGGTGATATCGAATTTGAATTAGGTGGTAAACATAAGGTAATGATTGACTCATATGAATTAAAAGTTAATATAGAAACTATTGATGGAGAAGAAGGTGTCTTAGACATTATCTCAATGGGAATGGCGGGAGGTTTTGGATTTAATAGAGATGTCTATATGAAAGAAACTGAACCATCAACAACTTTAGAATTAACAATAACATTTGCTGTTGGTGAAAATTGGGAACCTGAAGGGTTAATTAGAAAAATGGAGGAAGAAAGGGACGAACACGTCGCATCATTGGCTCATGAGATTAAACACAAATACGACAAACAATCAAAAAAGTTTGGTTTAATTGGTCCTGATGCTACTTACCAAGCAACGCAAAGAAGAGGTCATTTTGGAATACCTGCGATTGATAGAGTTTTCTTCAGGTTTATGTATTATATCCACGGTATTGAAAACCTTGTAAGACCTGTTGAGGTTGCATCTTCAATGAAATCAAAAAATATTACAAAATCAAAGTTCTTAGATTTTTTACAAACCAATAGAGTGTTCAAAGAATTAGTCGAAATTAAGAATTTCACATTTGAAGATTTCATTAACCAATTAAAAGAAAATGAGGATAGATTAGATGCTCTTCTAAACCACATAGGAGAAGACCCATCTAATATGAATATTGACCAAAAGATTGACAGAGTGTTGGAAGTTGCTTATATTGATTTAGTGAATAACAGAATGGAAATGTTTGTTCGAATGACGGAACATCATATGGATGATATGATAAAATTCGGATCACAACTTGGACTTTTACCATCAAATTTAAAAGATAAGGTTAAACAGTTAGAAAAAACAGACGAGATTAGACGAAAGTTTTTATCTCAAACTATGAAATATGAAAAAAACCCAACCAAATTTTTTAAAGATGAAATTGAAAACTTCCAATACGTTGCAAATAAAATGTTAAAGAAGATATCAAAACTATACGCCATGGCAAAAGACGACGAACAAGTAAGTGAATCAATTCTAAATTGGGATCTTCACCAACAAATTATGGAAAAAAAGTATGGTAAAAGAAAAATCGAAACAAAATACAAAAATTGGAATTTTAAATAAAATAATAGTTTTAATATCACTTATATCTTTATCTTTTATTTTAACCACCCCTGAATATAAAGGTTTAGCAACTTACTACGGTCAACATTGGACAGGGAGATTGACCTCATCAGGTGAGAGGTTTCATGCGGATAGCCTAACCGCAGCTCACAAGTACTTCAAATTTGGGACCGTACTTAAAGTTGTGAATCATCATAACGATTCGGTTTGTTATGTTAAAGTTAATGACCGACTACCCAAAAGTTCTAAATTCATAATTGATCTTAGTTATGGAACCGCGAAAAAACTTAATTTTCTAAAACGAGGAGTTATAAATGTAACCCTGATTCCCGTAGATACGGTAGATATAATAAAATCCTCAAAATAATTTCCTATATCTAATTTTATTTCTTATCTTTGTTCCATGTGGACAACTAAAGAAACTAAAAGAGAGTATTGTGGATTTGAAATCGTCAAGTATGAGGGTTCCAAAATGAAAGATACTTTTAGAAAAAAAGACCCACGAACATTTCAAAGTGGAGATAGTAAGTTCACCAAATGGCATTCCTACGAAGTAACCATTGATGGTGTTAAATATGATTTTGACAAGTTGAAAGATGTTAAAGAATTTATTGATTCGAAGTTGAAATGAAAAAACCTTGTAAAGAATGCCCACACTTTATAAAAAATCGTCATAATGATATGATTGTTGATTTCGGTCGTAGGACTGGAAAAAGACACAATTGTCATATGACAGAAGGGGTAAAAGATTTGTGGAATGTTAAAAACGAAAAATTAGAATGTTATGGGTCAAAGAGAGATAATTTACGGAGTGTGTGATAAGACAGGAAGTTGTGATTCCTATTTTGGATTCTTCAAAACAAAAGAAGACGCCGAGCACGAAGTACAAGTTCAAGCTGGTAGACTCAAAGAAGACTTGGGTTGGTTGGATATACAAATACAATCTGATAGAGCCATAATGAATGGTAAATTGATGGTAGTAATTCATTCATATGTTCTTCGATGATTAAAAGATATTTGATTGTTTTCTTATCGGCACTTATACTAGAGATTGGAAGTACATTCTACATTACTGTAGTTGCGGATAAGAACTATCTTGGAATGTTATTTTTTGCATTTATCGGACCATTTTTATCATTACCTTTCGTGGGATTTATGGTTGAGTCAAAAACTTGGAAGGAGAGATTGAAATTAGCTTTATGTTCGGGGCTTGGATATTTGTTCGGGTCCGTTGTTGTGATAATATTTTTAGAGTTAACTAAATGAAAATAATAGAAACTAAATTCGGAACCTATATGGAAAGAGAAAATGATCCTACAAAATTGACTGGTGATAAGATCAAGGTTTTTGTAGAAAGATTGAAAAAAATTGGAATCGAGGTAAAACTTAAGGGTAACTACCCATGGGTTTATATTGATGAAATCTGTGGTATCAAAGTAAAAGAGAGATTTGAAGGAAATCATGGGTTTACTTTGATATTTCTACCTCCTAGACTTGATAGTCCTGTTTCTGAATTTACGGACATTACCGAGATCTTCAAACTTATACGAAAGTATAGTAGAAAGGCTTTGTTAATTCAGATGATGAAAGACGATGAAAAAGATGGGATGTATGATGTTGAATGAGTTAAGGGTGGGTAGTATTGTAACCCACCCACTTTTTGGAACACCTACTAATGTTAAGGCGATTGCGTTTAACGGACTTTATATTGGAACCAAAGATGGTTTACCTCTTCACATCGATGACTTCAAACCGGTTGAAATAACTGATGAGGTTTTGGAGTTACTTCATTTTGTTAAGATGAAAGATACTGCAGTCGGTATTGGTGAGTTTGATTGGTGGGAAACAGATGATATATCACTCACACACATACATAAAGGTTTATATGGTATTGAGGGGTTAAGTGGTATTAAACCGATAAAATATGTTCACGAATTACAAAATGCATATTTTGTGATAACAGGAAAAGAATTGAATACAGAAAAAATATTATATTTGTAAAAAATGGAAAAAGCAAGAATTTATTTAGATGATGTCAGAACTCCTGTGAGTCCTAATAATGAGCGGGTTGAAGGAATCCCTGAATGGACAGTAGTTCGTTCTTATGACGAGTTTGTGAGTAAAGTAACCGAGATTGGTTTAGAAAATATTGAACTAATTTCTTTGGACCACGACTTAGGTGATAGTGCAATGAAAGAGTGGTTACACGGTGTTGTAAAAAACTATGAAATCAACTACGATAACATAACCG
>Ga0315909_10000062_pt1 | contig 137207 bp, 181 predicted proteins | sample LakEriMetagenome_11_FD_203527 | JGI IMG/M metagenome (GOLD analysis project Ga0315909, IMG submission 203527) | Freshwater fungal communities from buoy surface, Lake Erie, Ohio, United States - Buoy 2 MA125 | ecosystem: Environmental > Aquatic > Freshwater > Lake | place: USA: Lake Erie, Ohio... | reverse complement strand
TCGACAGCTCGAACGACGGATGGTCCGAGACGAGGGTGACCTTCGCATTGTACTCCTTCTTGAGGAAGTGCGTCAATGCGATCGGGCTGCTGCTTCCGACTATGGCGACCCTATCGAGCTTCTTGAAGTTGGCGCGTATGCGATCCATCGCTATGAAGTTGCGGTTTCGCATCTTTGGATCGTTGTGCATGGCGTAGAGTCTGTAGACGTACTCAAGCCCTCGGCTGTTGAGGTGCTTGAAGATCTCTCCGTGGATCTTATCCAAGTCCTTGATGTAGTCAAGCTCAGTCGTGCCGGGTCCAAACATCTCTAGCCCATCCATCCGCGTCGTGAAGCTCGACGCCTTTCTTGTGTGAAGTGTTGAAGATAGCTACGTACTGATCGCGCAATTTGTATGGTTCGAGGTCGTTTGGATACTCGGCGCCGAAGCTGTACGCATAGGCGATCCCACGGGGATGATAGTTCATCTGCTTGCGGCTGCTGTAGTAGATGAACTTATCCAGTGTCTTAAACCTATATCCGATGACTTCTTTGTTCTCAAAGAACTTCTGATACATCCACTTGAGCTGGTCGTCCGTCCAAGTCACGAACGAGCTGTTGACGTAGCAGTCGCCCGTGTAGTACGACTTGTAGATCCTCTCGATCTCGGTCCAGTAGTTGTAGATCATCCGAGGCTCCTTGAATCCGTACTCATCGAAGTAGGGCTTCAAGTCCTTGAGCACCAAGACGTCTAAGTCGAGGAAGCAGTACGGACCCTTGAACGGGATCTTGTTGAAGAGATCGAGCTTGCAGGCGGTAAATACGTTTGAGTTGAAGTGCGGAAGCATCTCGATCGGATACGTCCTGCACTCAACGCCGCGGCTGTTGTCGGTGAAGCAGTAGAACTCAAACGGACCTGAGTACGTAGCCTTTATCGTCCTAAATAGCCTGTTAACGTATTCAGGACCGTACTTGGTTCCCCACTTCAAAACTATAAACTTGACTGTCTCATCCATGATAAACGTATACTGTGTATTGGTAAAACCATCGTACTCAATCGAGCACGTCGAGAGGCTCTACGACCAAGTTCGTAAGTATTTAACGCGTAACTTCAAGTTCATATGCTTGACCGATTCTGAGTGGAAGACCGACAGACCCATCGAGTTCATAGACGCGACGAGGTTCGAGCTCGATACTTGGTGGAACAAGGTGGCACTCTTCAGCCGCGAAGTGAGCGGTCCCGGAGTCAACTTATACTTCGACCTTGATACGCTGATCAGGGGAAACGTTAACTTCCTCGTCGATGAGGTGAGGCAGGGCGTTCTCAAAGTTGTCGACACCGTTTGGAAGGATGAGAAGTGGTGGAGGCTCGTCGATAAGCTCGATCAAAAGAACAAGGAGAGGTTCTTCTGCAACGGGAACTCATCCGTCATGGGATGGGTGGGAGACTCACACCACTACCTCTTTGAGATGCTTATGTCCGACATATTCAAGCACACGACTGAGCACTACGGTGACGACACATTCATCAATAAGTACGGAAGGGTCGCCTACTTTCCAAAGAAGATCATGACGACGGCCGCTCAGAAGCAGGTTCGTCTGGAAGACGAACGGATCTTGATACACTATCGAACGATTCCCACAGGTCTCGAGCCCAAGTAGGTCCCTCGTGCAGCTCGACGCCCCTTCCGTGCGAGGTGTTGAACATGACTATAGGTGAATCGAGCCAACCCTTCTCATGATTGAAGGAGTATATCATCGATCTCGGGTGAAACTTCAGCCTCCTCAACACAGTGTGAAACAAGAACGTGTCGAGGTCTTTGTACTTGTAGTCGATGATGGTCTTGTTCTTTAAGTAGAACTCAGGCAGCCACTTCAGCTGGTCTCCGTCCCAAGTCACGAACGAGCTGTTGACGTAGCAGGTCCCATAGTCTTTGAATACGGGAGCGATCTTTACGTAGTCGACGTCGGTGTGCGGTCTCGCGCTTATAGAGAACCTCGGCTCCTCGAAGCGATACTCGTCGAAGTACGCGGTCAAGTCGGACTGTATGAGTATGTCTATGTCGAGAAGGACGTATGGACCTTCGAAGTCGAGGCCTTCGAACAGGAACAACTTCTCCATCGTGAAGCAGTCGTTCTTCACCGTTCGTAGGAGCTCTATGTCCCTTACTTCTATTTCCGGCCGAAGCTCTCGAGCGTCATCAGTAAAACAAAGAAAGCGATGAGGCTTGCGATAGAACCTGCGTATTGACTCATGAAGCCTGTTGACGTACTCGGGTCCATACTTATCACCCCACTTCAAACATATGAATTTAATCGGGCGTTCCAATGTCATCGACCATGTCCGCCCAGATGTTCTTGTCGTAGATGACGTAGCTGAAGGTCAAGCGCGGGCTGTCGGTGTAGGCGCAGTGCCAGTAGATCTTTTTATCTTCCTTGTCGGAACCGAAGTACCCGACCTTGCAGTTCCAGCCCGCCGCGTCGTCGAACCTCACGAACTTATCGTTGACGTGGTCATAGTGCTCGAAGTAGCCCTTCGCCTCAGGGTTGCATGATAGGACGATGTTGTATCCCGGAGCGTTGCAGTTGTTATGCCAACCGATGTAGCCTCCCGCCGGATAGAACATCTGGAGCGCGTTGTTTCGCGCGCCGAAGAAGTTCATCAGCTTGCTGTTCGCGGCCGCGGCTTTATCAAGAAGCTCCTTGTCCTCGATGTACCTGCGATCCATGACGAGCTCCAACCCCCAAGAGTGCCTAGGGAAGCCGTGCTTGATCGGAGGCTGCTTCAGCGCTTCGCGAAGGTAGGTCTCGCTCACGGCTTCATGCGCCAGAGACTTAACGCTTACGTTCCTCATCTTCTCGTTGGAACCGATGAGCGGCTCGAGGTGGCTGAAGTCGCGGCCGTAGAAGAAGTCGCTGAACTCAGTTAAAATTCGAGTTAAATCCGGATTTAGGCGAGATATAGAAAGCATTGGCGACCCTGTCACGTGGAATTGTGTAGTGATATACGATCTGTTCAACCTCGTTGAACTCCTCGTAGTTCTCAAGTAGATTTATAAAGTTATACGAGTGCCCGCCGCTGGGAAACATCGCGTGCTTCACCTTCTTGTACTTAGGATCGGCGTTCAACAGGTACCAGATGGTGAACTGATCCCACGGCTTCATCCTTGGGTTGTACTTCGCGAATGGACTCTGATCCCACTGGCACGTGTCTTGGATCAGGTAGGTCTCATACCAATCCTGCATCAGCTGCAGGGTAAGCTTCTTTGAGTTGTAGAGGATCACACCGCCGTGGTATTCAAGGTTGTTGTTCCTATCGATGACGGTGTCTTTAGAAACTTTTGGTATAATCCTAGTAAACATTATATCATTCTTACCTAGGATGTCAAATACTTTTTTGATATTCTCTGATCTAATCTCAGTATCTGCGTCTAGGTAGAGCGTGTTCTCGTACGGTGTTCTAGCCATCGCGTACATCTTGGCGCGCTTATGGATCGGGATCCCAGTCTCGATCTTATCGAAGTACTTGCGATCCGACTCCTGAAGAAGCACTTCGTGGGTAAACAGGGTTATGTTTGCTTCAGGATAGTTGTCGCGCAGTGATATGGCTGAGTGCACGGCCGCCTTGTAGTAGGCCGAGCTCTGCGAAGCTACGTATAGGAATCCGTTCATATCAAGCCGTCGGTTTGGCCAACGGGTCCTCGAGCATGTGAAGAAGCGCGGTGTAGACCAAGACTTCAGTTGGAGTCGCTGCGCGGCGAATCTTGTTCTTGATGTCGCGATTCTTAGAGTTCTTCACGATCTCCATGTCGAACGCCTCAGCCTTGAGGTTGAACAGCTGCTCCTTGATGGCGCGATCTTGATCGATCTTCGCGCGCTCAGCCCTCTCAGCTTTACGCTTCATGTGGCTCTCAAGGGCGTCGCCCGTGTTCTGATCAAGGTGCTCAACGCCGAACGTGTCCATGATCTCCTTCCAATCGGGATTCAACGTATCGTTGACGTTGCTGATGGAAGCAACCAGTTCACGACCGTCGTCGTACCTGAAGGTAGCGAGAATCACGGTCTTCTCGTCGTTAGCCCACCTAGGATTTATGATCTTCCTTGCCATGTTATGCCGTCCTTACCCAAAGGTATATTGTTGAAACAGTGCTGCTGTCGTTATTTAACGTATCGCCGGTGTAGCCGCCTGTGTAACTTCCCGTATATGATCCGGTGTAAGAACCGGTGTAAGAACCGGTGTAATTGCCGGTGTAGTTTCCTGTATACGTTCCAGTATAGAAGCCCGTGTACGTACCAAAGTACGTAGGACCGGCGAAGCCGTTGTAGAACGGGACGTATCCACCGGTGTAGTTTCCGGTGTATGAGCCGGTGTAGCTTCCGGTGTAGGTGCCTGAGTAGGTTCCACTGTAGGTTCCACTGTAAGTTCCGGTGTACGTACCCGAATACGTACCAGAGTATGATAAGGCCGATGAAGTCCTGGTCGTGTCCAAGAACGCGGTGCCCGATGTAACCCAAGTTCCGCCGGCCGGCGTGGTGGCTTGAACTTTATAGGTTCCTATGCCCGTCGCGACGATCCTGTTCTTGAGTCTTGTCGCGAGCGATTGAATCTCAGCGTCCGACATCTCCTTCAATGAGATCGGAGAAGTGGCCGTATTGAGCTTGATCGGACGTAGGGTTGAAGGGGTCGAAGCCGCCGCTGTCTTCTTCCAAAGCTGGGTGCTGTTCGTGGTCGAAGCGTCGAGGGTGTTTGTGATCGTAGATGTTGAGACCCATGTGCCGCCGACCGGCGAGCTCGTCTGGAGCGCGTATGAACCCACGCCCGCGGAGACTAAATTCGCGAGTGCCGTTGAGATCAAGTCGGCGTTGAGAGCGGTGTCGTTCTGCTCCTTGATGCCGGTGTCGAACTCAACGGGTCTGGTGATGGTCTCAGCTGCCGCCTGCTGGTCTTGGTAGAAGTTGTAGGTCACAGAGAGCGGTGTCGTGCCGATGGGGTGATCACCCGGATTCGCGTTTAGATACGTATCGGTGAAGGTGCCTATCAGGGTCAATCCCGTCGTGTTCGCAGGATTCACCGTTATGTTGGCGTTCGACGACGACGCGATGAGCTGCGTAAGTATAAGGTCGACCGCGTAGTCGTAGTCAGTGCCTAAAGCCTGCTTCAGTGAGACCGGACTGGTAGCCGTGTTTATTTTAAGTAGCGCTGCCATGTCTTACGCTTACGTTGGGAATGCTTGAACACCGTTCGCGTAGTAGACCACCAATGAGCTGAACGACTGACCGTTCGAGTATTGGATGCCCGTCACGACGATGTTTCCTGAGAAAGTCACTGTGTTCGTAGATGTATTTATGTTCACAGCGTTGGTGTTGTACCAGTAGCTGTTGCCTGAGCTGTAGACCAGAACCTGACCGTTGCCGACCGAAGACGTGTTTACGTCCGAGAGGTCCGAGGTCGTGATCTTCGTGGCGACCACCGTGTTCGAGGCCGCCGAATTGACCGTCAAGACCCTGAAGGTGCTGTTGCCTGAGTTGATCGATACGTTCGCGCCAAGACCAAGGTTTGTCCTGTATCCGTTGAAGGCCACGTTCGCGGCGAATGAGGTGTTGGTCGCGACCGACAGGGCAGCCGCAACCGAGTTGTTGCCGCCGGACAGCGTGTTCGCGTAGAGGGCGTTCGCCGAGAAAGCCGATGAGATCGCGGCGTTACCGACCGCTGTGTTTGAATCGGTCGTCACGACTTTGTTCGACATCGCGTCGGATAAGACGTTTGTCTTCGTGATCCATTGACCGAATGAGTCGGTCGTCGTATCTACGTTTGCGATGGCTATCGTCATTTGTCCAACTTCTCTAGTATCTGACTCAGCATAGACTTAAGTTCATCGACGTCGGTCTTAAGCTGATCAAAGTCTTTGTTCCTCTGCCTGACGCGCTCTCGAGCCTCGCGGTACGCCTTGAGACCAAGGGCATCGGTGTTTACCACCGCGCCGGGATTGAAGCCTAATCTCTTTAAGCTTTCGTTGCTGTTCATATTTATACCTGAAGCGCCACGGCCCTGATGTCGTTTATCAGCGGGATCCTGACGGCGTTCGATGATAGAAGAACTATCTTGACGGCAAAGATCTTGTAGCTTGAGAACTTAGAGCTTGCCGCGTTGACGTAGGTCAAGATGCTGCTGTTCGTCGCGTCGAGGTAGGCGTCGTTCGTATAAGTCGTCGTCGCGGGTACACCGAACTCATACTCATAAAAGTTCGTCCTGTCCGTCGGGCTGCTGTAGACGAGGTCGGTGTCGTTGAGGTACGACATGAGCGTCCAGTTCTTGCTGTCGAAGGTCTCAGGGTCCGACGCGTTCCAGAACTTAGCGTAGACCTTGACGTCGGTGTCGACCGGCCTGTAGGCGGTGATCATGACCTTGAGGTCTTCGGCTTCTTGACCGTCGGCCAATACAACCCTCTTTGACACGTACTTCGTGCTCGCGCTTCCGTAGCGTGTGTACTCGTTCGTCGCGTCGTTGTTGATGATGTTCTTCACGAACAGCGAAGACTTGCGGCCGAGACCGATCGCTGGAGATGCGTATGAGGTCGAAGTTCCAAGCGCGATCCTGAACGAAGAGGACTTCGCGCTGGACATGCTCGCGACTTCGTTGGACTTACTGACAGCGTACCTAGACTTATCTAAGTACTCATACTCAAGCTCACCGACGACTTTCTGGTACGAGGTGTCCTTGACGTATGAACCGTCGGTTCCCTTGAAGTCGTAGAAGATGTCGGTTAGGATCGGTTGGATCGTGGCGAACTTAGGAACGACGGCTTGGTACTGCAAGTTGTCGACCGTGCTGATCGTCGCGTTGGCGATCAGGTAGGTGTTCGTGATGTAGCTCGTGTTCGCCGGATCCGGAGTCCTGTAGACATTGATGTTGTTTGCCGCGTAGAACTTACCGTTGGTTGAACCATCGATGTAGATCACACCATTCGACTCGTCGACGTATTGGACCCTACCGAAGGCCGCGTTCGCCGCGGTGTTTGGTCCGCCGGTTGAGTTCGCGCTGTAGACCAAGTCGCCGATCTCAACGGCGACCGCTGAGTTCGCGCGGGTGAAGCCTGAAGTCGTGATGTACTCGTCGTCTTCGTTGTTGAAGTAGGCGTAGTATGTGCCGATCGAGAACGAGGCGCGGTAGATGTTGAACTTGATGTCTTCCTTCTGAAGCGGTGTCCATGCCGACATATTCGCCGAGACGAACATTATGCCTGAATATGGGTTGCTGAAGACATTCTCACCGGTGTTGACGTCGACACCGCCGGTCTCAGCCGTCCAGATAAGCCACTCAGGTGAGTTGCCGTCAGGCATCACGACGAAGGCGTATTCCTTATCTGCCGTGAGCATCACCGGTTGATTAAGAGTTACTTGAGTCTCAACTGTTCCTGTTGAGCTTGTGGTGACGTTTCCAGAAAGGATACGACCTTCACCTACTATAAGCGAAGTGTCTGGATACCCATTGTCGGTCTCAGTTATGTAAACGGTGATTCCGTTATTGGCGTTGTCGTCCTTAGCGTAGAAGTACACGCCGATCTTCGACATATAGACGCCTGAAGATCCGTCTTCCGGACGACTGATCTTGAACGTTTGAGCTATAGGATCAGTGCCGCGATCACGGCCGTCAGGATTCTGTCTGGTTGTAGTCGTGCTTGTGCTGATAGTGTTTGTCTGAGTGTTCGACGAAAACGACAACTTAGGCTGCGAGATGTTCAGGGTTGTCGACTGCTTGGTGACCGAGATGTTTTGACCCGAATAAGTTCCGGTGGCTGAAGTGATGATGGCGTCAGCGCCTGTAGTAAGATCGCTGACGTTTACTATCCTAAGAACCCTATCGCCGGTCCTGAACATGCCTTCAGGGATCTTAAACAACCCGTAGAGTTTGCCGTCACCGTCGCTGACTAAAGCGGAACCATAAGCACCGTTCTGCGAAACGACTGAGTCTTCCTTGCCGGCTGATGGATTCGTCGCGCCGCTCAGAGTTCCCGGTGCGCAGTAGGCATCGACGTTCTTACCGTCGAAGAACACGTGCATCGTGGTCTTCGGCTTGAGGTTGGTTGCGACGAAAGCAACGATCCTGCTGCGAAGGTATGGATTGATCGAGAAGTCTGAGACGTAGTTGCCGAGGTCGACCTTCTCGTTGATCGTATCGACCTTTATATCGGTCACGGTTCTCTGCTGAGTGGTCTGGGTCGTCGTAGTCGTGGTGGTCGTTCCACCGCGACCGGTGCTGGTGCTGCTCGACGAAGTTCTGGTGCCCGTAGTTCTCCAATCGCCGAAGTTCGTGCCGAACGGAGAGTTGGCGAAGTCCTTCCACGGTGTGGCGTTGTCGATGTTGACGTTGATGTTGTTGGCCTGCTTCTCATCGCGATAGAAGTCGTACGATGGGAAGAGGTCGACCTTACCGTTCCACTGCCAGACCGACTCGGTGCAGTTCCTGTACTTCGTCGCGTAGGGCTGACGAATGTATTGGACATGTGTGAATGGCACGGTGACCGTGCTGCCGTTGATGACGGTGGTCGAGTTCGCGGTGTCGTACTTGAAGTCGACCGGATATGCGTTGAAGAACGGACGAAGCACGGTCGCTTCGGCGTCGATCGAGGCTTTGAACTCGATGTTTGTGACGTCGGCGCTGTTGAACGAGTTGAATGGATCCGCGAAGATGCCGTTCTTAAACCTGTTGAGAGTTGGGTCGGCTGCTGACGGGATGTTCATATCCTTCGCCTGCTGCTCGAGGGCGTTGAGGACGACGTAGTACTCAAGCCGCTTGATTCGATCGTCGAACCTCGTGAGGTCCTTCATCGTGTAGCGCTTGGTGGTCTTGACCGAAATCCTCATCGAGAGGTCTTTGCGCCCGTAGGTCTCAGCTTCTTTGACGCTCAGCGACGGATACGGAGGAACGAACACCTCCGCGATCGGCATGACGTCGTTCTCGATGTATGGAACCTTAGGAATCACTGCCGACTGACCGGCTTTAGCGAGCACCTTGCCGGCAACGTCCATGGTGACCACGTCCCAGCGCGGGAGGTAGTACTCGAAGTCGCCGGTGAAAGTTGAGTCCGGCTCCGCGATGTATTGGTTCGTCGAGGTGATGTTGAAAGATGTGTTAGATACCGCTGGGTTGATCGTGGCCGAACCGACGGTCGTCGTCACGGTCGCCGTGTTGTACTTGACCGGACGGAAGTCGACCGCGTTGCGAAGGTCGACGTATCCCTTGTTCGACTGGAACGTTGGGATCTGAGCGGTGGTGATCGCCGTGGTGTTCGCGGTGTTCGCGTCGTCGATCGGGTATGAGTCGACTGTGAAGAAGCCGACACCAGCCGAGGTGTTCGCGACGAAGTGATCGAGCTCGATGAGAAGCTTCGTAGAACCTGTGATGTTCGCGGCGTACTGAGGCTTCACCGAGATCTTAGCGTGATCGTATAGGTCGTCGCGCTGACCGTTGTCGAGAGAGAACCACTGCTTGCGCTCAGGGTTGGTGTTCGCGTAGGTGGTACCGACGTAGATGTTCTTGATGTTGTATACGTCGACGAGGCCGAGGTCCCACGGTCCAACGGATGTGGCCGCGTTGTTCGAGCAGTCGATCTTGACCCAAGTGCCTTCCTTCGCGTCCTTCTTTGCTTGGACGGCGGTCGACTTGCTGACCGGATAAGAGGCGTAGACCGTCATCGAGCCCGAAGCTAATGTCAATCCCGTGTTGATGTTGAACGAGATTCCGCCCGCGATCGCGTTGACCGAAGTGATGTTGAAGTGGTGGCCTTCTGGATAGTAGTGGGCCACGTTGTACGTCGCGTATGTTGCCGCGGGTATGCTGATCAAGTTCATGAACGTGTTGTTCGAGACTTGGTTGACTTGGTAGTACACAGTCGCGGTGGCGTTGGCGACCCTGATGAGCTCACCGTTCGCTATTGAAGTGGTGAAGGTGGTCGAGGTGCCGACCACGTTTGCGTCGCCAGAAGTGATGGACACCGAACCCGCGATGTTCGCCGAGTAAGCTGCGGCTCCCGCCACGACGTTGAACTGGTTGAGGATCGCCGCGGACGTGTAGTTGCCTACCGAGACGCCGAGCCTTTCGGTTCCGCCCGAAGCCGCGGTGTCGAGATTGAAGATCGCCGATCCGTTCGATGCCATCGTGGTTGAGCTGATCTGACGGAAGTTGAACGTGGTGTCTGAAGACGCCGCGCCGTTGACCACGAGGGTCTTAACCGCATCGAAGCCGGTTGGGAACACCGCGGCCGCGAGGGTTGAGTCCTTGAGAACGGCGACGCCGGATTCCAAGACCGCGTCGGCTTTCGCGTAGCCCGCGCCGTTGGTCGAGTAGAAGCTCTTGACGTCGTTCGCGAAGCTCTTACCTGAGCTCATGCGGATGTTGAATATGTAGAGGGCGTACTGAGTCGTGTAGAGACCCTTGGTGCCGCTGTAGTGCTGCATGCCGCGAACGTTCGCGTAGCCTACGATCGAGCCTGAAGGTGACGAGCTTGCGTTCTCACGATCCGACAATGAGTTCTGCGCGGTGTCGTAGAGGGTGACTTCCGCGAGCGTCTCGTTGTTGAACAAACCTTCGACTTCGTCGACGATCACGTAGTTGCCCATGTTGCAGGTGATGCCGATGTTGTTCTCAATGTTGGTGTTTACCGCGCGAGGAGCGTTTACGTAGACGTCGGAGATCTTCTCGACCTCATATCCCTTGACGTAAGCGAGACCCGGTGAAAGCTTGTAGTAGAAGGCCGAGGTGTTCGCCGCGTCTGCTTCCGAGTCGAGGAAGAACGGACGAACGACGTAGTCACCCGACTCGTTGTAGGTCCTCTTGGCCATCGACGCCATGAGCTGGGCGGACGGGTCCAATGAAGCTTTCTGGGTGATGGTGTTTGAGTTCTCAAACTCGGCGATCGCGAAGAAGTTGTTTGATACTGTCGACCTAAGCTTAGCGACGAGGGTCGGCGTCAGCTTGAGGCGGTGCGCGCCGGGAGCGTTGTAGTTCGGTGAACCGATCGCGTTGTCGTAAAGGGTTGAGTCTTGGTTCTCGGTGACGATCGACTCGGTCGTCTCAAAGCCGACGACGTAGTTGTTGACGTTCTGGTCGTAGTCGCGAACCACCACGGTCTGTGTGTTGACCGTCGAGAAGAAGCCCTTCTGGTAGATGATGCCGTCGGAAACCGTCACGCCGTAGCCGTATCCGGTGGCGTTCACCGTCGCGTTGGTGGTCAACACGGTGATGGTGTCGATGAGCTTGCCTGCGTCGAGAGCGGCTGACTTCGTCTGCGTGGTGTTGTAGACGTAGAGCGTGTCGCCCGACTGGAACTCATTGACGTCGTTGTTCGAGCCGTCCTTGCCGGTCTGAACGTAGGTGAGGTACCAGCGATTCGTGTCTGGATAGTTGGCTTTGTATCCGCGCGCCGAGTAGGCGATGTATGCTTTGACGGCGATTGTGCCGTTCGAGCTGTTGGTGATCAGGTAGTCGTTGTCGTACACAGTCACGGACTGCGAGGTGTTGGAGACGAACGTGTCGTTGAGACGAACGAATGGAAGCTTGGACCTATAGGAGATCGCCACGCCGTCGACGATCGATCCATCCTTGAAGCTGTAGTCGCCGAGCCTCGAGATCTGGTTCTGAAGCATCGACTGTATCTGGTTGAGCTCGCGCGCCTGAACCGCTGTCGACGGTCTGAACAAGATCTTATAGTACCTCTTCGACTCGCTGAAGTCATCGAGGTATGTCGTGCTGATCGTCGTTGCGATGTTGTTGCTGAGCTGCGTCGGCATCGTTGGTCCTTAAATCGTTATTATCAAATAACCCTGCTCGTTCTCGGTGTCTGAGCGCTGGATGTACTCAATGTTGTCAAGGTGCAAGACCCTGAATGAGAATCGTTCTATGTCTGGATTATTTATACCGTTTGCTGAGATCGTGGCCGAAACACCTGAAGTTCCACCGACTATTGTTTCACCTGAGGTGCTGTTCGCCGTGAAGCTGCCGCTTATCATAACCACCTTCGCGGTGGTTGAGTTCGCGTAGTTGACCCTCGCGGTCGCGTTCGATGTCGCTCCGGTGATGATCTCATTGTTTGTGAATGTGTTGAGACCCGTAGTGATCGTAAGGGTCGTCAACGCGTTGAAGGTGTTCGTTGAGAAGGTGTTCGTCGTGTACAGGCGGTGACCGGTCTCAGATGAACCTGAGGTCAAGTTTATCGAGGCGCCGTCGAGGGTGGCGGCCAGCTTGACCTTCGTTGAGTTCGCCGATGAGATGTAGTAGTGGGTGCCGTTCGCCAAGCCACCGATCGCGTTGTTTCCGGTGTCTGTGGTGTAGATCACACGATCGCCGTAGTTGAAGTATGTATTTGCGTTGGTGAAAGCGATCGTGTCGTCGGTGTTCGATACCGCGGTCAAAGCGTTGAAGGCGATGTTCGCGTAGGCCGGTTTAGAGTACTTCTGAGGCGAGCTGATTATACCTCCTTGACGAACGGTCACTTCCGTCGATATCGAGCCGCTTTCGTTGTTGTTGAAGAACACCGAGAAGCCTAGAAGCTTCGAGCCGAGCTCAGCGTGCGCGTCGTAGCCGTGGCCACCGTAGGGAGGAAGCACCGCCCGTGCAGTCGCGTTTGAACCATAAGACGGGTTCGTTATGATCTGCACATTGGCGAATGAGTAGTTGCTGCCGGCGTTGATCACGTCGATTCCCATCAAAGCGTCGGTCGACGTATTGACCGTGCAGACCGCTTTGGCGCCGCTGCCGTCGCCGGTTATCCTGACCTGAGGAGCGATCCTAAACTCCGAAGTAGCGTCGAGAGCTGGGCTGTTGATGGCGTCTTCGGTGTAGACGTAGTAGCCGGAACCATTGACGACGTAGTTCGATATGTTGGTGAGCTGTCCCTCACCGGTTCCGTTGAATATGTAGAACGCCGATGAGTTGTAGTAGAAGTTGTCGACCGACAAAGCCGAGGTCGAAGTAAGCTTGAACACGGTGTTCGACACCACTTGCGCGATGGAACCTGTGATGTAGCCCGTGTATCCGACGCCGGGATTCGTCAAGAAGATGACGTCGATCGCACCGTTGACGGCCGCAGTGCTGATAGTAGTGTTGGGCTCGACCGGAATGTATGAACCCGTTGAGAACTTCGTGTTGTTCGACGAGCTGATCGTGTACATATACTTCCAGATGTAGCCGTCGGCCGTCTGGAATATGTTGTTCTGTACTAAGGTGGGCTCGGACGTTGAAGCGGTGTTTGAGTTGTTGAACAAGCACTTGTACACAGCTTCCGACGAGTTGATGACGTAGAATTGCTTGTCGTATAAGTCGACGTCGGTGTCGTCGTACTGCGCGTAGGTGTTTCCGCTGCCCCAGAAGTGCCTAGGTATCAAGTTCGTAACGTCTTCGCTCTTCAGCCTCTTTCCGGCGACCACGTGCCTAGAGAAGTCGGTGATCGCGTCGGTCGTGTCGTAAGCAGTCGTCGGGTTGTTTTCATCCGGCCAAGGGGAAGACCTACCTATGGCGAAGTAGTACACGCCGTTCGCTATCTCACGCTTGATCGATTCACCGATCTTTTCACTGAAGAACTTAGTCGTTATGTTGGACATTATGGGTAAGCCTGAGTTCCGTTAGCGTAGTAGACCTTGACACCGCCCGAACCCCAATACATGCTTGAACCGTTTGAGATCAGGACTTGATCGGCCGATCCGAAGGATCCGTTGGCGATGAGCTGCGAACCGTCTTGGAACCTCATGTTGCCCGACACGGTGACGTTCGCTCCTGAGAACACCAAGTTGCCGGACAGGGTCCTTGAGTCTGTGTTGACCACGTATGAAGTGGCGTTGACACCGTTTAACGAGACTGCGTCGTTCGCGGAGAACGTTCCCCAGTACATCGAGGTTCCGTTTGAGATGAGAACCTGTGTGTTGGTGCCGAATCCACCGTTCGCTATGATCACGTTGCCATTGCTGAACACTATGTTTGCGGTGTGGGTGTGAACGCCTGAGATCGTGTAAGCACCGGTGGTGTTAACGTATCCGGATGCAGCGACACCGTCAAGGTACGAGGAGTTGTTCGCGGTGTAGGACAGACCCGTGTATGCGGTGGAGTTGATCGTCTGGCCTGAGAGCGAGATTTGACCCTCAGTGGTCACGGTATTTACAGTCGAGTTGCCGACGAAGAAAGTGCTGGTGTTGACCACGAGCTTAGTTCCGACGAAGAAACCGTCGCTGTAGTAGACGTTGGCACCGGAGAAAGCTAAGTTTCCGGAGAGAGTCCTTGAGTCGGTGTTCTTTACGTAGATAGCCGCGGCGGTGTTCGCGAGGTAAAGTGCGTTGTTTGAAGTTCCGGTGAAGAACGTTGAGTTAACGAGAGCTGAGTTGGTGCTGTTCGACGACAGTGTTATCTCGCCCGCTATCACGTTCGCGTAGACCGTCGAGTTACCGATCGCCTGTGAGGTGGTGTTGATCGTGACGTTCGCGCCGACCGAGATGGCCAAAGTGTTGATCGTGACGGTCGTCGTCGTGAAGGCGTTAGCGTTGACGGTTCCGGTCGAGAAGACGCCGGTCGTGTTCGCTATGAACTGAGTGTTGACGCGATAGGAGGCCGCGTTGACTACGGTCGAGTTCGCGGTGAAGACCGTGTTTATGTTGAAAGAGGATGAGTTGATCACCACGTTGACGGTCGTGTTACCGATCGTCAGTGAGGTCGCGCCTGCTTTCGTGTTGCCGATGTTGACGTTCGCGCCTGAGTCGATCCTCATGGCCTCGTTGTTGGCGAGAGTACCATTCGCGAAGAAGTTCGTGTGGTAGTTCTCAGCCGTACCTATCGCCAGCGCGCCGCCGTGCGAGTAGAGGTATGAGTCAGATGGGCCGTTGATGGTCCAAAGGTTGTTGGCCCACTGCGTGCTGTTGATGCCCATGTCAACGTAGCTGTTGCTACCAACGCCTTGGTCGTCGGCCACGACGAAGTCGCCGGACGCGTTGACGCCGGTGTTTGAGTTCGTGGCGATGACTTGGAAGTAGTTGTTGACGTTGCCTATGAACTGGCCGCCGGAAAGTGAGGTGTCGTCGAAGCCAAAGATCGCGTTTACGGTTGAGTTGCCGATGCTGAGAAGGTGGGTCAGCGTTATGTTGTTCGACGAGTTGTCGTACTGGAACACGACGTTAGCGCCCTCGATCGTGAAGCCGCCCGTGTTTGCCTGTGACCCGTTAGCCGATCCCTTCGCCAAGACGATGTTCTTATCCTTGATGTCAAGGACGCTGGTGTTGACGTAGGTGGTGGTGCCCGATATAGTTAGGTTGCCCGTGAAGACGCCGTCGACGAACTGAACGCTGTCGGTCGTCCGCACGTTCTGGTTCATGCGATATGGAAGCCTAGGTTCGGCCAAGGTGCCGGCGTTCGCCGTGGATACGTTGGCTGCGTCGATCGCCGTCTGCGAGAACTTATTGTTTAAGTCCGAAGCGGTGAGGATCTGACCGGCGGTAAATGTATAACTCGATGGCATATTACACTAGCCTTGAAACGTTGAGGGTGAACACATCGACCGACGTGTTCGTGGTTGGAGACAGAGCCGCGCCGAGGATTCTAAACAAAGTAGAGGTGTTGTCGATGTCGACGGCTTCATCGTTGTTCTCCGCGGATACGAGAGTCTTACCGAATACTTTGTTCCCGGTCGGGTGTACTAATTCCTTCAATATATCGATGTATTTATGGATCGATTTTGAGAACTTAATCTCATAGGAGTATTCTTGATAGAAGTGACTATCTTGAATGTATTTATTGCTGTCGAGAAAGCTCTGCGTTCCCTGCCAGAAACCCTCGCTGATGCCGACCGCGCCGAGGTTCAAAGTCGTATCCGTGGTCTGCGATGTGTTGGATTGTGTCGAGTTGTAGAACTGCACAGGCTCCGCTTGAGTGTGGTAGCCGTAGCCGGAGTTCTTAACGACCGCGCTTTGAACGAGACCCGTACCCAACACGACGTTGCCGGTCACCACTGCGTTGTTGCCGGTGACACCGCCCGATCCATCGGGAATCCCGTAGCCGACGAGCTTAGGTTCGGTGATCTGTATGTTGACGTAGCCGTCGTAGCCTGAACCGATGTTGATTCCCGTGAGCTGCGATATAGTGCCGACGGTTATCGTCTGGCTGGTGAGGGCTAGGTTGAGAACTGTGCTTAGGGAGGCGTTGTTCAGGGTCGAACCGTAGGTGACCGCGTTGATCGCAAGGTTCGTGATCGGGACCAGAGACAAGAAGTGACCGGTCTCGCTCGCGCCTGCGGTGACGTCGATCGGACTCGTGTTGTACGTGATCGTGTTGCCGGACGCGAGCTGAAGGGCGGTGGAGTTAGCGCCGCGTACGAAGTAGTAGCTTCCGTTGGACAATCCGGATAGAGCGGTGTTTCCGGCGGAGGTCGTGTATTGAACGTAGTCGCCGTTCGCGTATGTGTTGTTCGCGAAAGATATGTATTCCGTGGAGTTCGCGACAGAGGTGTTCGCGTTGAAGGATTGGTTCGCCGTCCTGCCGATCAGGTTGTTGATGTAGCTGAGCGAGTAGGTGAAGGGCGCCGTGTTGGTCAGGATGACGCCGGTGAACGTAGCTCCCGTGCCGCCCGTGTTTGAACCGGTGCTTACGGTTATGGTCGGCGAGGTCGTGTAACCTGTACCACCATTGACAACCTTGAAGTCGATCGTACCGTTCGACGAACCCGCGATCCTGACGGCGGACGTTAAAACTTTGAGTCCTGTACCGCTGCCGTTAGCAGCCGAAGGCAGGAGAATGTCGCCGACCTCGTTGTCTTGAGTCGTCGTGGTGACGGTCACAGACGTCGGTGAACCTTGGATCTTTGGAGCGAGGTTGAAGTCTAGACCATCGTAGGCTATCCTCTCGCCGACGAGGAACGTTCCCTGAATGTCGCTGAGGAAGAACAGGTAGATGATGCGGCCGTTGACGAAGTTCTTTACGTACGACTCAACGTAGGCGGTGGCTCCCGACTGAGAGCCTGTGATGAGCTTGTTCTCAAAGAACTGATTGTAGTCGCTGTACGATCCCTCGATATACTTGCGCTCGATCCATTTACCGTCCGACGGCTTAAGGATGTCGTAGGACGGGATGTATACGTCGATGTCCTCGTTGTAGAGCAGGCGGAAGAATAGCTTGAGACCGTCGATCGATCCCTTGGCCCTGTATAGGTCGAGGATGTGCTTCTGAAGAAACCGTGTGTTTCCGGGAACGTTCTTAGGCAAGACGTACTGATACTTCTTGCGAAACTCATCTAAGAACTGCGTCGTTGTGGTGTCGACGTCCCTTAGGCTGAACAGGTTTCGGCCCTGATCGTTCGTCTTACCTGAGGTCTCAAGCCACTCGTAGTAAGCCTTCACGAACTCGATGAACTTCGGTCCCTCTTCATGGTAGAAGCTTGGGAACTGATTCTCGACTAGGTTCGATATCTGCTCTACGGTGGGAAGCATCAGTTGTTACCGACGAATGGGATCAGGGTTACGGATACGTCGGACGACTCTACAAGCAGGAACTTGTTCTGCACCGCGTAGATGTCCTTGTTTCTAAGCTTACCGTAGATCGATATGTAGTTTCCGGTGTAGGCTTTGACGTTCGCGGTGAAAGCGACCTCACCGGTGTCGTAGTCGACCGTGCCGACCGTGCCTGAGAGGATGGTTCTAACCAATCCAGTCGCGGTGCTTTGATTCGTGTAGATGTTGAGCACGCCGAGTCCGTTGTCTCCTATGAACGCGTCGTAGTCGTCCCCGTCGGTGTGGGTGTAAGTGAAGCTTCCTGAGTAGACTACGAGGTCGTGACCCTGTGGAAGCTCGTACAGAAAGCTTTCTGCGTAGAGCTGATTGTCAAAGGTGAAGTCTAAGCTGCTCGCCACACCGACCGTTGGACTCCAGCGCTTGATGATCTTAAGCTGCGTCTCGTTCGATATGATCGAAGCCTCCGAAGCGTCGATGTCCTTGATGAGCTTGGAGTACCTAAGGTCGTCTCCGAAGTCGATCAAGTTGTTGTTCGCGTAGCTTATGATCGCGCTCCTGACGAGGGCCTCGATCTGCGCGCTGCTGTTGTTCGTGGCCGAGGTGTTGTAGTTGACGCTGGTGTCCACCTTGACGTAGAAGTACTCAGGATCGACGATGACCGCTTGCGTGGTGATGTTCTTCGTGTTGAGATAGTTTATTATGCTGGTCTTGAGGCTCTGTGATATGAGACCCGTGCTACCGAACGGTTTGACGGAGACCGCGACTTTGCCGTACTGCGGAGGAGTCATCTCCTCGCCACCGTACGCTATGACGGACTGAAGTTGTGGGAACCTAGCTTTAGCCAAGTTCGCGTAGTCGAGAGCCGTGACCGCGCGCTCCTGAGTCGTGAAGAACCTAGTCGCGTTGAACTTGATCGAACCGTTCGACTCACGCTCCGATCCCTCGGCGGCCGCCGTAACCGTGGTTACGCTTACGTTTGAGTAGCCCTGTATCGAGGCTCCTTTGCTGAACCTGTAAGCACCGTTGCCGAGGTCACCGATCGTGTCCCTGTACCTTACCTTGACAATGTTTCCATCGACCAGCGCCCTGCCGGTCACGTCGTTGCCGAAGGTGAGCTCGTATTGGTTTGAACCATATCCTTGAACGAAGAATACGTTTGAGGTTGAGCTTAAACCGTAGAGGTTTTCAGCCTTGAGCCAAGTGGAGTTCGAGCTGTCGTACTGTGAGTTGATCACGATGACGTCTATGGAGTTCGTATCGATGTTCTCGGACTGAAGCCTGTAGAAAGTTGTGTTCGACGCGGTGAAGTACTCGGTGACCACCGAACCCTCGTATATCGAAACGTTCGACGCCAAGTATCCGTTGCTTCCGGGATAGATTATGATGTCGGCGTCGGTCGAGTAGTTCAGCGTGGTGTTGTCGATCGTGGTGGTGAATTCATAGAACTTAGGAATCGTGATGAAGCTCGGTGTGTCGGTCGGAGTTACCCTTACGTTTACGACGGCCTTCGCCGAGGTGCGTGAGCTCGGGATGTAGTTGAGCTCCTTCGCGTGCGAAACGATAGACTCGCGAAGCTGAGCGGTGTCCAAGAACATCTCGCTTCCTACCATATTGACGTAGAAGTTGTTGAGGTACGTGTTGTACGCCAAGATGTCCAAGAGGACCGACATGTTCGATCCCTCGAAGTCGTAGTCGGAGAACCTTGACTGTCCCGAGAGGTAGGTCTTCAGCGAGCTCTTGATGGACGCGAAGTCAAGCTCTGATGTGTTGAGAAAGTTGTTTGCCATTACCTAACTCTCGTGAGCAGCAGGTTGTAGGTGTGCACCGTCGGATTATTTACAAGCGAAAAAAGTATGGTCACGGCGTAACCGTTTTCGTCCGGAACGCCGTTGACGTATACCTCAAGGAGGTTGACTCGAGGCTCAAAGTTTCTTATCGTGACCTCGATTCGCCTCTTGAGAACGTATTCTGTCTCAGCGGTGATGTTTTCAAAGAGCAGGCGCTTGATGCCGCCGCCGAGGTCGGGCTGAAAGAACCTCTCGCCGTAATCGGTGAAGAGCAGGTTTTTTAGCGAAGTCTTGATCGAGTCCGCGTCTTCTAGGACAAAGAGGTCCTTCCTAACCGGATGCGACTCGAGGTTAGTGTAGAAGTCTTTGTACCTTGCGGTCGCTCTTTGGGTCTGGATAGCCATGTTTTATTTATAAAGAGGTTCGTGCGGTTTCTAGAAAAGCTCTGGTCGTGGGTGAGTGCTTCTGCAGGTCGTTCGCCACCGAAGAAGCCACCTGCCAACCCGACGTGAAAACACCGGTTGAGAACGGACACTTCGTGTCTCCCACCATGGCGGAAGACGCCGCGATCATGTATGGGATGGCGTTGTCGCTCCTCCTTGGATCGACGATCGAGCTCGAGCTTCCGCCCATGATCGACGCTACGCTTGTCGCGAGGGTCGCTATAGACGCGCCGAGAGAACCTCCAGATGGAGGCGTCAAGACTCCAAGCGTTACCAACGAAGTCAAACCTAGGATGCTTATGTCGCCTCCGCCGTAGGACCCGTAGTTCTGCATCATGAATCCCATGAGTCCGGACCCAGCTTGGTTTGATGGGTAGGACGCGATCCTCCTGCAGAACATTTGATCCGTGGCGATCTGAACGCCTGAGCTCTCGCCAAAGAACGCCCTTCCTGCGTATGAAGGCGGCTGCATCATTGGATTCCTGCACGCGACCGATGGTCTAACCCTTTGACCCAAAACTATCTGCGTGATCGACGCCGCCGGAGCGTAACCACCGATTCTTTGAAGCATAGAAGCCGCTGGACCTATGTTTCCCGGCCCGCTGACGCCGCCGAGGGTGGACGCTATCGAAGCTGCGTCAGATGCGAGCTCGACTACCATCGCGTTTATCTGTGTCAACTGGTTCTTTAAGTCCTGCTGCTTCAGCGCGGTGCTTGGAACCGTAGTCACCGCTGCGAGCTGGTTGTTCTGTCCGACGACCGCTTTGATCTTTTTAGACAGTGTCATGAGCTGTGCGGCAGTCGGACCCATGTCGTTGACGCCGTGCTTAGCGACTATCGAGCTCGCTTCTTGGGCCTGAGCGGCGAGCGAAGTCAATGAGCTTACGACGCTTGAGCACTGCGCCAGCTGACCAGCCGTCCCACCTAATCCAGAAGGTGTGCCGAACTGATCGGTCGTTGTCATTATAGTCGCGATCTGTGATTCGATGCTTTCTACTACGCCTGACGTTACGTCGACACCCGGAAACTGCGTTATAGAAGAAGCGGCCGTTAAAGCCAGCGCGGCGGCGGTCGCGGCGGTACCGGTCAAACCGATGGACGATACTGCCTGCTGAACGCCGTATACGTTAGACAGAGCGCCGAGGGGTGAGCTTGCGAAAGAAGCCACTCCTAGGAGAGGACCGAGTATTGAGTTTTGACTGTCGGCCGCGTAGGAGGCGTTGTGGTAGCTGGTGCTGAACTGCTTGTTAATGCTCGCTAAACCGTTCGCCAAGTAGCCAACCTTGTACAGTTCCCTTATGTTGAGGATCGCGGTTGGGTTGCGAACTAAGTTCCTATCATTCAACTCATACACCCCAGTCACGCCGGCTATGTATGAAAGGTCTTGGTACTCGCTGATCGTCACGAGTATGTACAAGAACTGCTCAATGACGTCGTATGGAACTATTCCCGGCGCTGAGAATTCACCGGCGCGCCTAGCAAGGAGGGCCTTCTCGGCGTTTGTCAGGTAGTAGTTGTCGACCGGATCCCTAGCCCTGCTGTTCTGTAGAGTGGATTTGATGAGAGCCGCGGCCGACAGGATGCCGGCCGAAGTGCCGACCGCGTTCTTAAACGCCTGCGTCGAGTTCTTTAGGTCTGGGTTGGAAGACTCACCGTCTTCGTGGATGTCGCCCTTCTGCTTCAAGGCGGTGGTGTCTTTGTTGATCGGAACCGTGCTTGAGCTCGGGCTTGCGGCGTCACCCACTGATCCGTCCGCATTGTATTCTCGAGAAGCGACGGTCTCGCTCGTTGGTATGTAGTTGTTAGCAGCTGAGGTCGATGAAGTTAAAGTGGGTGCATTCTCGATCGACGTTGAGTCGATCCGTGGGTTGCTGCCGCCGGTTGAGGTGTTGTCTACGATGAGTGTTTCTATTTGACCAGACATGTTACGCTAAGAACCCCATCTTCTTGAGACCCTGCTGTGCGAACGACAGCTGCAGTCCGGACACGGCCGACTGACACTTTGGATCGGCGCAGGTCCAAACGGTGCGCGATCCTCTTGAACCTACCGGCGCCGCTTCAACGTGGATGTGGATCGTTCCCTGTCGATTGGCTTCAAGGAAGCACCTGTCGTAGGGTAGGTTCTCAACTATCCACTTGGCTATCATAGCGGTCTCCGCGTGGTCACGGGATGAAGCTCTAATGTCGACCGCCTTGCCTACGTAGTGTCTTGAGCCGCCCTGCCCATGACGTATGCCGTGCAGTATAGTGACTGAGCTTCCAAACTTCATCAGTATCGGATCGATGATGTTGTACGCGAGGTGACGCACGTTCTCAAGGATCTCCTTCTGCGAGTAGCCCATTTGATTGGTAGCTAGCTGACCGAGTCCCGGGAACCCTCCGACGCTTAAGTTTCGCGACAGCTTCGTCGAAGTGTTGGTGCAAGACGTCGGACAAGGCACCGGTGACTCCTCAGCTTTAGTGTTGTTGCTCGATCCGTCAAACCCAACGTTTCCGCTGTCGCCGATCGATCCAAACTCCGTTCCCTTTGAATAAGGCGATCCGCCCGCGGGATTCATCGACGCCATCGCCTTCGCGGCTGGGTTCGGTGTGTCGCCCTCGTTCTCATAGAGAGACATCTCGTTGTCGGACATCTTCTTTGCGTTCTTTGGAAGCTCAGGCGCGTCGAGCAGGCTGGTCATGTTCTTAATGACGGTGTTCGCGTCGGCGTATTCAGGGTCGTTGGGTTGAGTCAAAGCCGGAGTAGCCCTTACGTCTGAGGCCTCGACCGTGCGAACCGACTGAGGCGAAGCGGCGGCTTTATTCAAATCTATCGTCGATCCACGGATGTCGATGGCTCCGCCTGAGTTGACGTTCAAGACTCCAGTCGAGCTTATATTCGTGCAGGCGCTTACAGTGTTTAGCTCACCGCTCGCGCTCAGCTTGGTCGTGGCTGACCTTATATCGACCAAGCTCGTGGCGTCGACGAACAGGGTGTCCTTCGTTGACACCACGTGACCGGTCACCGACTTCTCAGTAAGAAGCCCGCCCGCGTCGAGCGAGACGTTGTCGTCGGCCGTGACGTACATGTTTGCTTTTGAAGCTATGATAGTATCGTCGCTTGCCAACAGAGTAAGCTTACCGCTGGAAACCTCGTAGGTCGAGTCTTCCTTGCTGTTGATGTCTATGGTCTTCTGCGCGTGAAGGTTGATGTCCTGCTCCGAGCGAACGTCGTACGAGCCTCCGCCGACGTCGTACCTTACGTCTCCCTTGGAGACCTGCGTCCTCTTGCCGTCGACGATCGTCTCACGGTGAGCTCCACCGACCGTCATCGCGCTGTTCATCACGACTTCCGAGCTGCGCGAACCGTCGATCGACTCTGAGTACGACCCGCCGACGTCTACGTTCATGTCGCCCTGCACGTTTAAGAACATGTTCTGCCCGACGTTGAACGCCACGCTTCCTTCGGTCTCAAGAACGATGTCGCTGTGACCCTTGAGGATCAACCTGCCCTGCGCTGACACCACACCGTCGCCCCTCTCGGAGTGCAGGCCGAAGCCCTTCTTTGAAGTGGGCATGAGGAAGATCGACCCGTCGACGTCGATCATTATCGAGGCGCCTGAGTGGTGAATGATCTCGATCGACTCGGCGCCGGGTGTCCCGTGAATCGCGATCTTGTTTCCGGTGTCGGTGACGAATCCCTTCGTATCTTCAGGGTGTCCGACGCTGGTCGCGGTGCCTGTTCCCGGACCGGAGAACACCTGCGTTGTGTCTGAAGCCTTGCCGCCGCGCTTCACAGAAACTTCGTACGACTTGTATGGAGTCGCGCTGAGCTGGTTGACGTTGTAGCCTACCGCCAGACCGTCGCTCTCGCGATTGGTCGATCCCTTGGTGTTAGCTTTTAAGTCGTTGAATCCGTCTTCAAGTGCCATGATTAACCGCGGAAGTTGGTGTAGGTTGCTTTAACTATAGTGTCTAGAATAGGCACCGAAGCGCTGACCGAAGCGGTGTCCGTGCGCGTAGCGAGTGCCTTAAGTATCGCGTAGATCGTCAGCTTTTGCCTAACGGTCATATAGAACATCGGTTCCCTAGGTTGCTTCTCATGCACGAAGGTGTCGTTGCCTCCCACGAGCACAACGGTGGCCGAGGTTCCTGTGACCGGTTTATTCTCATTTATAACGCCGTCGATAGAGACTACGTAGTTCGCATCGATCGATCCAATGTCGACGGTCTCGTTGCGCAGCGTATTGGTCGTTGCGAATGAGATCTCATTCACCATCGAAACTTTGTTTGGTCCAACTATCACCTGTCGCCCCTCCCAACGGTCCTAGGTGAGTACTTGAAGCTGTTGTACACCTGCTCGGCGTACTTCAGCCTCGGCGTGAAGGTCGAGTCGTTCGTGTCGATGTAGGATCCCTTGTAGCACCTAGGCCTTTCAAAGAAGCACATCCCTATCGTGGCTTCGTAGTAGCTGCCGGCCGCAAGGATTCGCTTGTACGCCTTCTGCTCGGTCGTCATGAACTCGTCCCACATGTATGAGACCTGCTGTTCGAGCGATGGGTTGTCGCCGTATCGCCTGAGCAGGGGAGTCAGCCTGTCGTACTTACCTCCGCGCCACTGACAGATGCCGAAGGACCTCTCGCCAGCGTCGTTTGGGTTGTTCGCCGTCGGGTTGCAGTTGCTCTCAGCGAGTATGTTTCCCATGATGCCGCTGACTTGAGCGTGGATGCTGCTGCCGGACTGACCGCTGCGCTCGATGAGCTCATATATCATGTTGTATGTCTTCTCAGCGTTCGTGTTTCCTTGAACGTTCGTGAGGTGCGGTGAGTTGACCGCCGACGCGGCTTCACCTAAAGCGCCGGCCTCAAGCTTAGACGAAGACTGGTAGTCGCTCGAGCTTCCGACGCCTCCGTTCATGACTCCTACGATCACGGGCTGCTGACAGTCGTCTCCATCCGCGAAGAATCCAAAGACCCAAGTTCCGTTTACGAGGCCGTGCGACATGTTGCCGCCCGACGTGTGGCCGCCCGTCGTTGGGTAAAGAACCACCGCCAACGGAAGGTCGCCGTCGGATACGTCGGTGACGTCGTCGGTCCTGTGAACACCGAAGATGCGAACGCGCACGCGGTTCTTGTCACCGGCCGTGTCCTTCACGACGCCGACGAACCACTTGAACTTATCGCCGTAGAAGTCGTCCCTCATCACTCTTTGATCTTTCGCATGTTCTCAGCGCCGCTGCCAAGGTTGAAGGATGAAGTCTCAAATATACCGTTCAGCAGCGAGTCCTTGTTGACTCTCAGCAGCGTCGAAGTCTCACCCGACGTCCTGACGACGTTCTTCACCTCAGACACGACGAAGAATCCAGTCAAGTACGCATCGTCGGTGACTTGGTTGAAGCCGTGAAACTCAGGAACGTGAATGTAGATCAAGTCTCCCGGCCTGACGTCTAAGTTCGTGGGTATGCCGACGCTTATGTCGATGCTATTGTAAGCTAAGTAGTCTGCCGCTGACCTACCGAACTTATCCCTGAGCGCGGGTTGGTTGAGATCGTCGTAGTTGTTTACTATGTATCTCTGCCTAGCGGACGTCTCCGATCCCTCTTTATGCTCGACGACGTTCTTTATGTACTTGTCCGTGTTGAGCCTCGATGGGTAGAGGGTGTTCTTGAGGTCATCGAGCTTGAACTGTGTGTTCTTGTGATCCTTCTGGTGCATGTTCACTTCGACGAACTCATTCTCGAAGTAGCCGCCTATGATCTTCTCAAGCGTCGCGTACCTCTTGTTGAACTTCATGCCGGTGATCGACCTCGACTCGGTGAACCCGCGCTTGGCGAGGGTCTCCATCGCGGCTTGGTTTCCCCTGAGCGCCTCGATGTTTGACACGAAGAAGTATGGGTTCTCCTCAGCGGCTTTCCTCGCGGCGCCGTCGGCGACACCTAGGTACGTCTGCTTCTGAAGCGGTTTGAATATGAAGTTCGGCTTCGTCGTCTTGCTTCTAGACTCGCGGTAGTCAGTGATCACCGTGCTCCTCTTGACGCCGTTCAGAACCTCGTAGAAGAGGTACATGAAGTTCTCTTTGTCGTCGTTCGACACGGCGTACTTCGTGAGAAACTTGATCGCGGCGAAGGGGGTTATGTTTGGAACGACGTACTTGCGCGTTTTCTTCGTGACGGTCTCTTGGGTGGTCGTCTCCTTGGTGTCGTAGAGGATCAGGTCCTTCGACGACTTCAGGTGCGACTTAAGGATGTCCCTGATTATCGACTCGACGTTGTTGTAGTAGGCTTTTGAGACCCTCGTCTTCGCGTTCTCAAACGCCTCCTTCGACACCAAGTCGATGGAGTATATGAGCTGACGGCCTCCGTCGTTGACTATAATGTCGCGAATCGCCGACACCACGAACTCAGCCGTATACGTAACGGGCTCGTCGTCGGGTCCGCGCTGCTTGAGCGTAAGCGTTATCGTCTCCTCGCCGACCATGGGGTAGTTGTTGAGGAGGTTGACGTAGTCGTTGAGAAGAAGAGTCACCTTGAGAGTAGGCGAGAAGATCGATTGGTAGACGACCACTTCGACGACCTGAGGCTTGATCGACATCTGGTCGGTGCCGTCGAACTTGACCATCGAGATCTCATCGACGCCTACGAGGTATGGATTGGTGTCGCTCATGAAAAGATCGTCGCGAGTTCTTTTTCAATCTGATTCAGGTAAGCCGGCGCGAGAAGCTTTATCGATCGCCTCTCCTCGTTCAGCCTGTCTTCGTAGTCGTATACGCTCACGGCGGTCCAGCCCGCGGTGCTCTCACCGTACGTCGTCTTCTTCGCGTGCGTGGCGGTCGACATCTTCCAAGACTTTCTCGCGATGTCCTCGGCCAATTCGCCTGTCGTGCCCGTGTACTCATAGTGTGAGGTGGTGTTCTGAAGGCTGTATATCGTCGTGTTGTACTTCTTCTCAAGGAATGAGTTGAAGTCGTTGACGCTCAGGGGCCACTCGTAGTATGGATCGACGATCTTGTTGCTGAAGTACACCACCCAGTCGTACCTTGAGTCTCCGTAGAACTCGTTGGCCACGAGGTCCGGACGATATCCGTCCTTGACGATGTACGGGTAGAACGAGTCTTGGTTCTCAAAGACTTCAGCCACGAGCGCCGACTTAAGGAGGATGTTCCTGATGGTCGAGTCGTTGTAGGTTATCTTAGGGAAGTTGTTGAAGTAAGCCATCGATTATCGTTCCCTAGCCCCAGGATTTCCCTCTCGACCGAGCTCGTTGCCGGTCGTGTTTGGACCAGCACCGGTGAAGAACTCACGCGTCTTCATGTCGATCTCCTTGAAGTCCATCCTGACGTCAACGATCGCCGGCATACCGTTCTTGAAGAACACGTTTCCTTGACTTGCGTTGTTGACGGATAGGTTGGTCATGAACGACGGGGCGACGTTGGGCACACCCTCGATGTTCTCAAAGCCTTGGAACGACACGGTGAATAGGAACGGGTAGTCGAGCGCGTATGAATTCAGCGTGCTGTTGTAGGATGGGTGCATGCGCAGCTTAAGCATGCGAATCGTGTTGTTGAGCTGTATGCTCTCAGCTTCGTTGCGCGGCGCTATCCTAAACGTAAAGCTGAACTGCCTGAGGCTCATGCCGTCGAAGAGCAAAGCGGTGTGTGGGTTCCTAGCAACGCCTTGGTACGCTCCAAGGAATGGAAGAGCGGCGGCAGCAGCGGCGCCTCCGCCTACGACTATGTTGTCGGTGGCGGCTTTGGCGAATCCAGTGAGCTTAGACAGCGCGGCTGCCGCAAGACCACCGGTCAAAGCAACCGCGCCGATCTTCTCGGAGAGGGTCGATCCGCTGAAGTCCCTGAATGTATCGATCGTCGTGCCTATCTCAGCTAGGTCGAAGTCCTTGACGTTCGCGCCGTAGTGATCCTCAGGCATCTGAAGGGGAAGCGGAAAGAACACGATGTTTTGGTTGCGAACTTCAGGGTTCGCCTTTCCGGGACGCTCGCGCCTGTACTCGAACGACTCAATCCTTGTCTTGTACTTGTGCGAAGCTGTGCTCGAGATGACGACCGAGCCCGATGCTGTCGTTGAATCGTCTGGCATGAAACCCTCTATAAATAGTTCTATGATATTTATAGAGATTTCTTATGTCCTACAAGGGAAGATTCAGGCCTAAGTACCCTGAGAAATACGCCGGTGACCCGACCAACATCATCTACAGGAGCCTATGGGAGCTGAGGCTGATGAGGTACTTCGACCAACACCCTAACGTATTGAAGTGGGGATCGGAGGAGCTCGCGATTCCATACGTATCGCCGGTCGACAACAGGATTCACAGGTACTACCCAGACTTCATCGTGAAGATGCGTGAGACCGGCGGAGACACCTCAACGCTTATGATCGAGGTCAAGCCGTACAGTCAAACCATCGAGCCTAAGAAGAATCCCGCGCACCCGCGCAGGTACTTGAAGGAAGTGTTTCAGTACGGCGTCAACCAAGCCAAGTGGAAGGCGGCCAGCGAGTTCTGTAGAGATAGGAACTGGAAGTTTAAGATAATGACTGAGAAAGAGATCGGAGTCAAGTGATGCCGGTATTCACCGACATACTCAACCAAGGCAGACAGAACTTCATGCGCGCCGGCTTCGCCGACTCGCGCGACTGGTTTCGTGAGAAGGCGCGCGAGGTCTCAAACGTCAACTTGACGAGACTGATCAACAGCAATCCCGCCATGCAGCGCGCCGCGGTCGCTCCGGGATACATGTATCTCTTCAGCTATGACCCTAAGTTCAAGGACGACCTGCCGTACTACGATAGGTACCCGCTGGTGTTCCCCTTCACCATGCATCCCGATGGCTTCACCGGCATAAACATGCACTACCTCCCGCACCTGCTGCGGGCGCGCCTGATGGACGCTTTATACAACCTAGCTTCGAACCAGAACTTCGACGACAGGACGAAGCTGAGGATGTCCTACGACATACTCAACTCAGCTTCAAGGTATAAATACTTCAAACCGTGCATCAAGAGGTACCTGTACACCCAGCTCAGGACGAGGTTCCTCCTTATACCATCCAACGAGTGGGACATCGCTTTGTTCCTCCCGCTCGAGAGGTTCACAGTGAACAAGGCGAGCGTCTATAGAGACTCGAACGCAACTGTAAGAAGGTCCTGATGGCATTCAACATCACAGACATAACTTCGGCACTCAATAAGACCGGCGGCGTCGCCAAGCAGAACCTGTTCTACGTACAGATCACGCCTCCCAAGAACCTACTCTACGCGAGCTACACCGGTCAAGTTCCGTTCTTTTGCAGCGACGCGGTCCTTCCGGGACTTGTGTACAGCACGACGCCCGTCAAGCTCGGCGGATACGGGGTGCACGAGAACAGGCCGACGGACATCAACTTCAACGAAGTCACCCTGACGTTCATGGTCGACAACGACGCCAAAGTCATCGACTACTTTCATAAGTGGTCCACCCTCATTCACAACTTCAGCGTCGACACGACCGGCGTTCAGCGCGGCTCGTCGTTGAAGTACGGTGAATTCGCGTACCCTGAGACCTATGAGTCGCCGTCCATCGACATCTACTTCTTGAACCCAAGCGCCGATCAGATAATCAAGTACAGCTTAGATCGCGCCTTCCCGATGCAGATCGGCTCGGTGCCGGTGGGTTGGGAGATGAACGATACGATCGCCCGCTTGCCGGTGACCTTCGCCTATAAGACGTGGGACAGCGAGGGAATACCCGCGACTGAGATGGACTCGCTCGAAGCCGAGAGGGCGATGAACGCCTACTACGCTTCCCAAAGATTCAACTACGGAGGCGCCTTCGCCTTCGGCCTAAACCTACTACAGAACGGGCGCAAGAGTCCCCTCGCGCTCATCAGTGGAGTGAACGCGTTCGCTACATCCCTTAGATAATGGAGTATAAGATGGCTCTGCCAAAGATCAAGCACCCGCTCTTCAAGCTGGTGGTTCCCTCGACTGGGAAGACTATAAGCTATAGGCCCTTCACCGTGCAGGAGGAGAAGCTCCTCCTCGTCGTGAAGATGTCGGACGACCTCAAGGAAGTCATCGACGCGGTCAAGCAGGTCATAAACAACTGCGTCATCGACAGCATCGACGTCGATAAGCTGGCGATCTTCGACATCGAGTACATATTCATCAACATCCGCAAGGTGTCGATCAGCAACGTCGTCGAGCTGTTCTATACACACAATGAAAAGAAGGTCGCGTTCAACGTCGATCTCGATGAGGTCAAGGTCAAGTTCAATCCTGACCACACCGATAAGATCATGATCAACGAGGCTTTGGGCATCAAGATGAAGTACCCAGACCTTGAGACCATGATGACCATGGAGTTCGACGTTCGTCTGAACAACTTCGACGCGGCGATAGTCAACGACTCGATCTTCAACCTGATCGTCGGCTCGATAGAGTACATATTCGACGACGACAAGGTCTACAAAGAATTCACCAAAGACGAGATCACCGACTTCTTGAACTCACTCAGGGTCGAGGACTTGACTAAGATCCAGAACTTCTTTGCAACTATGCCTGCCGTCCAACATGAAGTCGAGCTCGACGTGGGTGGCGAAAAGGTCAAAGTCGAGCTGAGGGGTATGAAGGATTTTTTTACCTATTGACCGGATACTCCAGTATCGCGGTCTACTATCAAACCCACTTCGCGATGACGTTTCACCATAAATACTCAGTGACAGAACTGAACGAGATGTATCCCTACGAGCGCGACCTATACTTGACCATGATCGCGCAGCACATAGACGAGCAGAACAAGAAGAATGGCTCAGGTTAAGATCAAGGATCTCAGCGAGATCATCAAGGGGATGGAGAAGATCCCTGAGGAGGAAAGGTCGGCCCGTCTGCAGGAGACGAAGGCGATGCTCGCTGAGGCAGTCGCGCCTCAGTTCATCAACAGGCCCGCTGCCGTCGCCGAGGGTGAGACCGTAGGTGAGCTCGATAAGACCCAGAACAAGGTCCTCAACGAAGTCAAGAAGACGAACAGCCTTCTCTCCGGATTCATCCAGTCGATCTCAAAAGTTTTTGAGAGCAACAACGAGCTAATCGAGCGCATGCTCATCTCTCAAGAGCAGGAGAAGGAGCGCGGTAGACGGGCTATCGAGATTCCAGTCAAAGCTAAAGACGGCACAAAGGCTGAAGGCAGGGGTCGTGGTCTCGACTTAACTGAGCTTGGAGCGCTAGGCGGCCTCGCAGCTTTGCTGGCAGGCACGATCGATAAGATCATCCCTGCGCTCAAAGAATTCTATACGAACACGATCAAGCCCTACTTAGATCCGTTCTTAAACTTCGCTGCCACGGCCGGTGAGTTCTTCGCCAGCAACAAGGAAGTCTCATCGACGCTTATAAAGATCTTAAACGCTCTAGGGGTCAACACGCCTGAGTACACCAAGGGTGGAAAGAAGATCTCATTCCTCGGCACCGAGGAAGACATAGCTGAGCAGAAGCGTAGGAACGCTCAACGGAAAGCAATACAGGCGAGAGCCGCTGAAGCTAAATCAGCTTTCGCAGGTGAAGGACCTGAAGCGAGCGAGGAAGATAATCGCCGAAGGATGTCAGCTTACGATGAAGCCACCAAGAATCAAGCGAGAAAGACTCTAGCTAGCAACGCGGCCGGTGCAAGAGCCGGAGCTAAGACCGGTGCAACCTCCGCGCCGTTGGTCGCGCCCAAAGCTTCAAGGAAAGAGAAGCTAAAGGGATTAGTTTCTAAAACTGTTGAAAAGTCTGTAGGCGGCGCCGTTGGACTCGTGTCAAAACAGGTTCCTCTACTCGGTGCTTTCGTCGCTGGCGCTAGCAGCATTGGAAGATTGACAAGAGGCGATTACATGGGTGCGTTTATCGACGCGGCACAGGCGGCGATATCGATAGCCGAAGCGACTCCGGCAGGAGCCACTGCAGCTGGACCTCTAGCTGCTATGTCAAGCGCACTTGGCACCGGTCAACTCGTCAACGACATCAGGCGTGACGCTTTAGGTATCGAAGAGCTTAAAGACGTTTCATCCGATGAAATACAAGAAGCTGTAAACGAGTACTTAGCAGAAGTGTGGAAAGATCTTTCTAACGCGTTTCAAGTTAAATCAAATCAAGAAGTTCGTGAAGGCAGAACAGCCAATGAACAGATGCAGACAGTTGAAGATAATGCCGGTGTAAAGTTTGCAGATGGTAAGAAAAGAACTAGGTATAATCCTGATACGATGCAGTTGGAAGAAATTGGAGATTATACAGGAGTTTCACCAGCACGGTCACCAGGAATGTCTCAAGCGAGACAGCTTGAAGAAGACATCATGTCTAGGGTGACTCCCTCGACGCGTACCGCTCCTTCGATCCAAAGCAATCAATCCGGATCCACGATCATCAACGACAACCGAGTCATCAACAACGCAGATAACAGTAAAGCCGGAGGCGGTGGTTCCGCTCCCGGCTTCCCTAACTCATCTACCGCGCCGAGCAATCCGTGGGATAAACCACTGTACGGCGACAATATGTACTACTATTAGTCGTTCGCCATCTTCTTAAAGAAGCTGAGGTCATCGTCGTCGTCATCCGTGGAGCTATTCCACGAAGGTGCGGCCGACTCAACCTTAGGTGCCGCTGCAGCTTTCTGCGGCACCGGGAACGCCTCGTCCTCGTCGATCTTAGGTGCAGATGCACGTGCGGCTTCGACACCGACGCCGAGTGCGCGCGACAAGCGCGCCTTCAGTTCGTCGTAGGACTTGAAGTTCTTAGGATCGATGAGTTCGCTGAGCGAGTGTTCCGACTTCCAAATAGCTTCGAGCTTATCGTCGTCGCTGAGGAGCGGGGCCGGATCGTCGAACTCAGACTTGTCGTAGTTGCGGTAGCCCTCGACGTTGCGAATCTTCAGCTTGAAGTTCGCGCCTTCCCAAAGATCGAACGGATTGATCGCCACTTCGCCCTCGAACTGAGGGTGCATGGCTTCGTTGATCTTATCGAAGATCTTCTTGCCGTACTTATACAGGAACACCTTGCCCTCGTTCGCTGGATTCGCAGAATCCTTGACGACGTAGATGTTCGAGTGATAAGCGAGGCGACGCTTCTGCTTGCGCGCGATCTCCTTGTCGGCTTCGACGCCGGAGTTCCAGAGCTTGCTGTTGAGCTCGCCGACCGGATCGTTCTTACCGATGGTCGTCAGCGACTTCTCGATGTACCAGCCGCCGTCGCCCTGAAAGCCGTGATCCCAGATGCGAACGAACGGAACGTCCTCGCCCTGCGGAGGCGGGAGGAAACGGATGACCGCGTAGCCGTTGCCGGCCTTGTCGACCTCGGGCTTCCAATAGTTGTCGTCGGATGAGTCTTGCTGGTTGGTGCTGAGCTTGTTGAGCTCGCTCGTAAGTTTATCGAACGCTGACTTACGATTCTGTTTGAGTGAGTCGAATGATGTTGCCATGTTTATTCTCCGTTGTGTTGCGGTGTATACGTTGTGTGTGAGAACTTGTTTTGCAAGATCCCACGGTATTTATCTCGATCGTACTTAAGGAAAGGGTGTAGCTTCCTGCAGTTCATCGCGATCTTAGGCCAGAGCACCGGGTCGGTGATCCGTTTGTTCCATGCACCGAAGAAGCGTACGCAGTCTTGGATGATTATGAAACTCTCTTTGCTGATCTTCTTACGGGTGAGCAGCTTGAGAAGGTGGGGATAGTCTCCGTCTGGAACCTCAAAGTTCTTGTCGAAGTCTTCCAATAGATTATCTATATCACACTCGAACTGATATGTCAAGGATTGTTGTCGCCGAAGGAACTCGTTGTAGTTGAGGTCGGCGTTGACGCTGAACATATCGCGTGAGTAGAACTTGGCGTTCTCTGAGAAGTTTGACACGAGGTAGATCAGGGGATCCTCGTGCTTCGACAGCTTGTAGAACATGTACTTATCGGGTCGAACGTCGAGCGAGTGCTCCGTGACCCGCGTCTTTCCGCGATACTTATGGTAGTCGTAGCCGTCCTGCGTGAAGTGCAGGTGCAGGGCGTTGTACAGCTGGTAGGCTTCAAACTGTGTCATATAGGTAGCCGCGCCGAAGTCCTCTTCACCATCTTTAAGTTCTCAGCCTCGATCTGGATCTTCGACTTGATCGCGGAGTTCTGCTTGATGATCTCAGCCATCGTCTCGATCTCGAGGTTGTTCTTCTCACAGTAGTAGATCACAGCGTCGATGTACTCAAGGTTGCGCTTCTTCACGATGACCTCGATCTCCTGAATCATCTCGATTGGAACCTTTAGGTTGTTGATCTTCACTTGAAATACTCCTTGAACTCTGGGACGACGTCTAGAATGTTTTGACCGCGCAGCTCGTCGAGCTTCTTCGTCAGGTCGACGAACTTGTCGAAGTGCTCGTCGTGGTAGCTCTCGGCGTTCATGAAGCTCGAAACTCCGTCGAGGAGCTTGATGAACTGTGCGGATATAAACTCGGGTTGGTTGCGAATAGCCCAGTCTTTGTACTCGGCGAACTTCTTATCGACTACGCGCTTGAAGTCGTCGGGCAGACACTTGACGTTGTAGTGCTTAGGCCTGTGGCACATGTGGTGGCTGACGATCTTTCGCGCCTGCTTTATTGAGTTGAAGCTCTTCAGTCCGGAGTCGGTCAGCTTCCACTTCATGAACTCAGGGAGGTGAAGGATGTTGAACGGTGTCACGGTGAAGGCGAACCACGACACGACGTTGAGTCCCGGTGTCGAGTCGAGCTTCTGCATGTTCTTATACACTTGGTCCCAGTTCGCCGGAAACCTTTGATACTCAAACACTTCACCGAAGCCGTCGATCGACGCACCGATTCTGATTTCTTTGAAGTTCTTCCAGAGCTCGATGATCCTGTCGGTGACGTTCGTCAGGTTGGTGTTGTACTCTATCTCAACCTCGTGTGCCCTACCTGAGGCGATGAGCCGCTCGAGAGACTGAATGTGCTCCTCGATGATGAGCGGCTCACCGCCCACGATGTAGAACTTCGTGGCGTTCTTCGTGTGCTTCTCAAACTGATCCCAGTAGAAGTTGGATCCCTGAAACCAGTCGTAGTCGTTCGTCGACCACTTGCCCTTCGCGTTCTTGGTGAGTTGAACGCGGCCGTGTGAGTCTGTGAATCCCGTGTATCCAGTCGTCGCTACGTGGTCGCCGTACCACATATGTGAGTCGGTTGGTCCGCACATCCTGCACTTGAGGTTGCAGAAGTTTCCGTAGCGAAGGTCGAAGTAGTCGAGGTTGATGTCGTCGGTGTCGATCGTCCCGTCGTCGTCGGTCTTATTGAGAACCTCGTGCTTGACGTCCGGCCAGATCTCGTTCTCATACTCGCGTCGCGACTTGATGCCGGCTTCTTCCTCGAGCCTACACCTAGTGCACTCCTCGTGCCACTCTCCGTGCAGCATCGAGACGCGGATGTCCTTGAGAACGTCTGAGTTGCGCGACTCACCTATGTCGTCGCGTCCTACGTTGTAGGGCTTACCGTCCTTCTTTCGAAGGATGCCTTGGTTCTTTGTGTATGAATTCGCGTTGCAGCAGACTCGAAGGTCGCCGTTGTTCCGTACGGATACACCGTTCCAAGGTAGTGGGCAGAATGTTTTCATGTGATTCCAAAAAGAAAGTGAGGGGATTCTGTTTCCAAGCTCCCCTCGGGCTCATGTTAGGCCGCTAGGGCGTAACGAGATGCATTGTTATCGTTTGCATTTAACGTTGTTGCTTTTGTCTCGGGCCAGTCTTTACTACACCTGTCGATCCTAAATATTCGCCCCCATCAAAGATACACTGTGAGACACCGCTTTGATCAGTGCAACAGTTATATGCTAGTCTCTTCCGCCATACCCTCTTTATAATAGGAGGACTGTTGCACCCAACGACCAGTGTATCCGTGGTGGAGGCGGCGGGTACTGCCCCCGCGTCCAGAATGTTTATTCTACTTCCGTCAACGACATCAGCATTATTATTTATACCACATGTAGAATAATTTGTCAATAGCCATTTTCGTCGTCGTACTGCTTCCTGAGCATCATCAGGGTGTCTACGTAGTCGTCCCTCTTTCCGCGAAAGATCTGGATTCCCTCGCCGTCGACGGCTATGATGATGGCGAACCTAGAGACCGGAACGCCCGTCATCTCCTCGAACATGATCGCGTACGCGGTCGCTTGGCAGTAGTAGTTGAGGATGTCCTCCGAACGCTTCAGCTTCCTTGAAGTCTTGAAGTCGACCACGCATCGCTTGCCCTCGAACTCCGCGACCATGTCGACGGTGCCCGCCATGCGGACGTAGTCTGAGTACATCCGCGTCTCCTGCATGAAGACGTTGTCGACTGATTCATCGAGCACCTGCTTGAGGTCTTCAAACATCTCGGCGTCGTAGTGTGTATACTTGCTGACGTCGATCTCGTCGCCGTTGATGTAGTCTTCAGCCAACTGATGGATGCGCGTACCGCGATTGGCCGCCTGCTGCGAGATCTCGTTCGCCTTCTCCTCACCGACCTTCTTGCGCCAAGCCTGTATGCTCGCGCGGCCGAGGAGTCCGGTCACGGTCGTGACGGATGGGTAGAGGAGGCCGGCGGGAGTCTTATAGAACCTGCCGGCCTCGGTGTTGACCTGCTCGAGCTCGACCGCGAGGAGCTCGAGAGAAGTCTTAGTGAACGACTTTCGGTTCTCGAGAATCCGAGTAAGCGGATGGAACGACAACGACCCTTGGGTTCTCGTACGCATCTCTTCGAATGATGAACTCTTTAACGAGCCCGGACCTGACGATGTCATCGGCTTCCATTTCGATTGTTGTGAAGTATCGCTTCATCGACGCGATGATCTTCATGAAGTGCACTATGCCTACCCTCTCGTCGTCGTACTTGAGGTCGGACTGCTTGTAGTCTCCGCAGAACACGATCTTCGAGTGCTTGCCCATGCGGGTGACGATGGTGCAAAGCTCGTGATACGTCATGTTCTGACACTCGTCGACGATGACGATCGCGTTGTCGATGGTGACTCCGCGAAGGAACGACGATGTGGTGAACTCGATGACACCCTTCGCCTTGAGCATCTCATACGCGTCGCCTCGACCGTAGAGCTCCTGAACTATAGATTGGTAGGGTGCTTCGTAGACCGCCGCTTTTTCTTTCACAGATCCGGGAAGGAATCCCATGTCGCGCGACGGCACGACCGACCTGACTATTACAATCTTCTTGAAGTCTCTGTAGCGCGTCAATTCATTGAGCGCGAGATACACTGATAGGAACGATTTGCCCGTTCCGGGAAGTCCATGGATGAGTAAGTTCTTGCCGTTGCAGAACTCTCTGAATATGTTTTCTTGGTTTACCGTCTTAGGTGTTACGCTTTTTAACTCTAGGTGGTTCTTTCTTTCCTGCTGCTCCTGTCGCCTCTGTGCTTTTTGTAGTCTTTTTTCAGCGCGAGATAGCTTATCCATGCGGTACCCTTCTACCAAGTGTTGATCTTGTTACTCCTCCCACTAGCCTTCTTGATCCTCTTTAGAACATCACGAAAACCCGCATCAGGCTTTCTTATGCCTAATCGGGATGGGTCCGCGAGCGCGGGTGCACGGGAGATGATCTGTTCTAGGTGGGGATTGCGAGCTTTGTAGTCGTCAAGCTCAGATATAGGCATGTCAATGTCGAACTCTTTGTCTGTCTTGGTGTCTAAGAAAGTATAGTTTGCCATACAGTTATTCGCTTATGCCTTTGGACAACCAGTAAGACTGGATGTCATCCTTATTTAACGGATTCAATCCCTGAGCGACCATATCTTTGACCACATACTCAGGCAAAATAATTTTATTTTCTTTTTCCGGCTTATAGACTTCGTCTATGAACCGTACGTCGGTGTTACTCGTCTGCAATTCCCATCTCCTGTTGAAGCGTGGACTTCATCCTCTTGTAGGCTACGGGCTCCTTCTCATGAAACACCATGCAGGCCTCCTCGATTCCGGTCTTTTTACCGTGAAAGTAGTAGTAGGACGCCACGAATACTAACAGCAGGGTATATCCCACGGCAAAGTAGAAGTTTTCCATCTATTCCTCGTCGTATGAGAGCAGGCGATCTAGGTTCTTCGACCTAAGGGCGTTGTCGTAGTTCTTGCGAAGCTTATCGTATCTTTCGCGCTTTAGTTCTTTGAAAGAAGACGGGGCCTCCTCGTAGAGACGAACATCGATCTTCTTGCCCTTATCAGATAACTTTTTAAGGTTACCATAGCGATTCATTTGGGGAAGAGCTCCGGAAACGCCGCGACGACCACGTCTTGAGTGAGTCCCTTGTATGGACTCTTTTTGTCCTTCATCGCGAGCAACAGGTCGGCGTCGTCGGGAGCGACCGACTGAAGGATCTCGAGGAACAGGGTCTCGCGCTTCAGCGGCTTCATCTCTGGATTGACTCCCTCGAGAAAGAGGTAGAGTCGGCGCGCCTCGCTGTGAAGCATGTTCTGCTCATCGAACTGCGAGTACCTGAAGGGAGGCTTACCCTCGGGAAGGGCGAACTTCACGTCGGGGTGAAACATGTACTGTAGCACGATCTTGCACGCTTCGTTGCAGTTGACGCGCAGCGCCTCGACGCGCTCCTCCTTCTTCTTGAACTCACTGCACTTCTTGAGGATCTCAGATACGCTCATCCTTGCCATGTTAAAAGTCTCCGATTGAATCCATCATACCCTTGAGCTTGTATGATATAAAGTAGTTGAACATCTTGCTGCGGTCTTTGCCCGCTTCGGCGTCGTATGCGGCGTTGATAGCATCGGCGATATTTGACGGAATGCAGGTCAAGTCGATGAGCTGCCTGTTTCGCTGGAAGTTGCGATCGATCGAGGCGTCGACCATTGTTCCCACGTAAGAGTCATATGCTTCATCGATGCGCTTCTGTGTCATAGGGCGCTGGCGCTTGTCGGTGACGAAGGTGTCGTCGTCGGACAAGACGTTTGGAACGCCGTCGCCGGCGTCGCCCTTCATGATGTGCTCAAAGCGAAACATGAACGGGTCGTTGTGTGTGATGAACTTCTTGCGAACCGGATCGTACTGCTTGACGTTCGCCAACATGTGAAGCTGTATGAAGTCTTTGTCTCCTGAGAGGATGAGGATCTTCTCATCGACTTGAAAGCGATAGACGAGAGTGGCGATGATGTCGTCGGCCTCAGCGGTATCGACCTGCACCATGCGATACGGGAAGTGCTCGCGGATCTCAGCTTTGATCTTACCGAAGTACTCAAAGATCGTATTCCAATCGATCTCAGACTTGTCGCGGGCCTTCTTGCGATTCGCCTTGTAGTAGGGAAAGACCTGCTTGCGCCAGAAGTTCTTGTCGTCGCATGCGATTACGATCTCGCCGTATTCCTTGAACTTCTGTCGAAACGAGCGGAGTGAGTTGAGGACCATGTGCCTGAATAGGCTTTCCTCGATGGGTGTGTTGGTGTGATTACCAAGCTGAGTCATCAGGTTGGCGATCATGACTTGGTGAAAGTCGACGATGATCATGATATGTTTCCATCAAATTTATACTATATAAGATTATATAACGGCGTGTAGGTTATGTCAAATCTTTTTGTGTGTACTTTTCTTCGATCTGCTTCTCCAGCTCAGGGGAGATGGTGATCGTGTGATCGATGATCTCATGAAGGCTGTGTTCTAGATTCTTATGACGATACGTCAAAGCTTTGAGGGACTCTTCGAGAAAGACGATGTCCTTGATGGATGAGACGTCGCCCTTGGATACTATACCGTAGCTCGCGAAGACCGCCACGATCGCGTCAAGCGCGTCGGATACGACTTCGTCGCAGAACTCCTTCCGCACCTCAACCAAGAGATCGGGGGAGTTCTGCTCAAGACCGAACGGGTTTGAGTTGTTTTTTGGGAATTGAATGATGTTTGTCATAGCGCTTTCTCTGGCTACCTATAAGTTATTTATAGGCTGCCCGAGGCGATCATGAAACCTTGACGAGGATCACGTTCTCGTTGATGCGCTCGGCCAGCTTCATGGGCTTGGTCTTGAGCTCATCCATGAGCTTACGGAGCACCAGCTTACCGCCGGTCAGCACCTTCTTCAAGACCTCGTCGGGCTTGCGCAGGGTCTTCGTCACGGAAGAATCGCTATCAAAACCATCAATAGTAGTGCGCCGTACACTGAGACCAGCAGGGCCGCGAGCCCTAAACACGCTAAGAGTTTTATACTTAGTGTTAAAGGTCCAAAGTTCTTGAGCGCCGATAATCTTTGCGGGGTCACACGATTGTAGTTTATACTCATTGCTTTCTTTCTGATATACGAAGTGCTTCAGGAGCTTCTCAGCCGTGGGTGCTTTCTTCTTACGGGGTGCGCGGGCTTTCTTGACGTTGCCGCCGTAGCGCTTGGCGTCGTCGATCATCTTCTCAAGCATGGCCACTCGGTCGCGGAGCCACTTCTTGGTGTACGACTCATAGCCCTCGATCTCGCCGGCCGCGGCGAGCTGCATCTCCTCGAGGATCGGCTTGTAGTACTCAACGATCCTGCCGGTGTACATCGCGGGGATCTCCTTCTTCTGGAGATACGAGTACAGGTCGACGGGCATGTCCGCGTCGTACAGCACCTCGATGTCGCCGATGAGCTCGGAGATCTTCTCCTTCATACGGTCTTGGATCGTCGGCCGCTCGGGCTTATCTTCCTTAGGCTTCTCCTCGCGGGCGAACGACGAAGCCTCATCGATCCAGCGGTGTACGCGCTCGAGCGACTCACCGTCGATAGGTTTACCGATGCGCTTCCAGATGCGACACTGCCAAGCGGCCGTGTACGGCATGTGAGCGTCGGGGATCTTGGTGATCTTCTTCAGCATCGACTTGTCGCTGGCGAAGTAGTCCTTGAGGTACTGACGGGCGTCCTCGCGGGTACACATGCTGTGGTACCAGTTGAACGCTTTCGCCCAGTCCGCCTGCGTCGACAGCTTGGTTGAGTCGGGCTCGTCGCCTAAGTACTTCAAGTTGACGAGATACGTCTCGGACTTGGTGGTCTTAGGCTTCTTGATCTTACGTACTTTCAGGAGCGACTTAGCCATTTCTTTTCCACTTTTTCAAGTTCATCCCAAGGGTTCAGGGGCCAGTAGATCTGGAACGAAGACGATGGGATGACGTCTTCATCCAGCCTGCCGTAGTATGAAACCGCCGCCGTGACTTCCCAATCGCGATCATCGAATGAGCCGTAGACGTCCCTAAGCGGCGGGAAGTATTCTAACCTGATCTTCATAGTCGATACTACCATAGTTTGATTTATTTGTCAATCGCAAGATGTCCAGCGGGTGCATGCAACGTAGACTGCGTCGTTCATGACTGTAAGGCGGGCTCGTCCGTTGTATCCCATGCCGTACGCTTCCGTGAAGGCGTTGGCGTAGTCGTTGGCTTCTACGGTGTCCGCGAACGGACCGACGTACTTGTCGATCATTCCTCCGCTGGCGCGCTCGTCCCAGACGCCTACCCTCTTACCGTTCTTGAGTGTCAGTTCGTAGCTGAGCTCCATGATTACCTCACCAGAGTCGTCGTGATGCCACCGTCTGGATGAGCGTGCTGGGCTTTGACTTTCCAGCCGCTGGCGCGAAGTGAGTCGAGTCGCTTAACAATGTAGCTGCGGCTCTTGCTTGTGAAGGTGTACGTATTCATATTAGTTAGCTTTCTTTTCGTTTTCAATGATCTGTTTAGAGATCGTATTCATGAGCACCATAATCGAAGTGGTGGCTCCCGCTTGATGAGCCCATGGAAGGCGCTCGATCATCTCGAAGACTTCGTTCCACGCCTGCTTTACGTTCGCGCGCTCGGCGAATAGTCCATGGCGCATCGCTTCAGCTAATTCTAAGTTCTTCATATTAAGCTACCTTCTTCTGCATTTTGCTGATTTTGCTGTCGAGTTGTTCTGAGAGGATGTATTTTGCTACGTTCATGAGCTTACGCGCGCGATCGTCTTGACCAAATTCCATGAGGTGTTGGGCGTCCGAGAGGATGGAGATGACCTGCATCTCGATACCCGTGTGGTACGACATCCAGCTTTGGATGTACTCCTTCTTGATCTGTTCTTTGGTCATACCGAACATTTGAATTTCTTGATCATAAGTCATTGACTGATTTCCTATTGCCATTATCTAGATCTTATATTATTTTCAAAGAAATGTCAACCGTTATTTTCAGCAATTTCCAAGAATTTCACTCGCGGGCTCGTAGCCCAAGATGTCCGTGAGGTCGTCAAGGATCCCGTCAAACGAGAAGTACCCGTTGCCTACGTGGTGCTTCTCAACTATCGTGGCCACGACGACCGCGTTGAGTTCTTGATTCGTGTCGTTCTCAAGGATTGCTTCTACGAAGCTCGATACGTATTCGTTCATGTCTTTATTCCCTATTGCCATTATCTAGATCTTATAACAGTTCTAGGGAAATGTCAACCAGAAAAATGCATTTTTTTGAAAAAAAATTAAGCCATTGAGATATAAGGGTTTTTCTGGGCTTCGGACTAACCCATTGAAATATAAGGGTTTTTTCCGGCCGCGGCATAACCCATTGATTCTATTGACTAATTTTTTTTTTGAAAAAAGTGCACTTTCTGGTTGACATTTTCCCCAGACCGGTATAAGATCTAGATAATGGCAATGGAAACAGAAATATGACACCTACGGACTTTATAAGAAACGACCCGAAACTGTTCCTGATGGACCGGATCGGGACCTACCAAGGGCGCATCAAGACGCTCGAACAAATGATCGATCAGTATCCGGGGGTATCCTCGGGACAGGTCGACGTGGACCAGCTGCAGGCCGCGATCTATCGCGAGACTGTATCTGAGTTCCAGCATATCTTAAAATTGCTAGAAAAAAATGGTTGACAATTTTTTCTGGTTGTTATAGTATCTAAAAGTAAGCCAATCAAAGGAGTTTATCATGGCTAATTCAAAAGTGACTTTCGACACAACAGCTTTCATCAAGTCCAACTCGGACCTCGGTGACATCCAGAAGCAGGGCAACTCAGTCCTCTTCATCAAGACCCAGAACTGGGGCAAGATCGAGTTCAACTACAAGTCTGGTCGCGTTATCGTAGGCTCAGGCGCTTCGGCTAAAATGCACGAAGCTATCGTATCCACGATCTTCGACAAGCTTAGCCTCCAGCTCGCTAAGCGCAACAAGTCGTACACCGTCTTCGAGGCTTCGCCTGCTGACTTCCGTAGCGTCTTCGGTGCGGTGACTTCGGTCGCTCCGATGGCTAAGGCCAAGGCCGACAAGGTCGCTAAGCCCAAGGCTGAGCGCAAGGTTCAAGCTTCTGCCGACGTCAAGGCGGCCGCCGCCCGCATTCAGGCGATCAAGGCTAAGAACCTTGAAGTCATCAAGTCGGTTGCCGCTAAGCGCGCCGCCAACTTGGTTGGCTGAATCCCCGAGAGGCTCGGATCGCTGGTGGTCGAGTTCTGTGACTCTCGTAGTCTAGATCTCGACCGCTACGTCGAGGGACTCGTAAGCAACGGTCCGCTTGAGCCTAAGATAGTGGACACTCTGGTGTCGTACCACAAGTACTGGCTCAGGCAAGCTGCCTGAGCAGGTGCTCCCAATGCTTTGAGACGTTGTCTTCCCAGTTGAAGGTTGCGTCCGCGTAAGCTTTCTGAAAGCCCAGACGGTTCTCGTCTGGGCCTTTTTGTATGATGGTCTCAACTACCGCTTCGAGCACGTGATAGAACCTGTTCGCGTGGTCGTTCGGGGTTTCGCTCCATTGATACAGGGGTGAGATGCCGCCGGTCGTCTCAGGCAGGGCGGCGTAGTTCGGGGCGACGACGAAGTTCTTCGCGCTCATCGCCTCAATAGCAGCGATACAGGATGTTTCGGGCCAAATGCTTGGATAAGCGAAGACGTGAGATCGCTTGAGCTCCTCTCTAATGCGCTCATTAGGGACGGCTCCATGGTAGTTAATCTTTGGGTGATTTCGACAGCGCTCAAAAAGGTGTTCATAGGGAGCATCGCGCTGGCTCCAACCATATATGCTAAAGCTCGAGAACACGTCCAGTACGACGTTGTCATACCGCTCGCAGAGCTTCTCAAAAACTGGTACGAGGATCTCAAGTCCTCGGTGAGGTGTGGTGTGATAGATGAGCCGCACAGTGCCATCGAATTCTTTCTCCTCGATGTCTATCGGTGTGATGCCGTTCCTGATGACCACGCACTCCTCGTACGGTACGCCGAGGATCAGGTTGTAGAGCTGCATCTGCCAGTTGGAGACCGCGACGATCTTTGAGAATCGCTTTCGCGACTCAGGGTCTTTGAGGTGCTGGGACTCGGGATCGTTTGGTAGGTCGTGAAGCCAGAGGATCGCCTTCTTGCTTGGGTCGATCTCGCGAACCCGCGACGGGATGATCTGAAACTTGTCGAGGAGGTCCTTGGGCAGGGTCGAGTGCAGGCGCTCCTGCATCAGCTCCGTGCCGCCCCTCGCGTTCTTATTGAGTTCATTCACTTCCATCATAACAAAAAATCCTGTTTTACTGTTTGTTTTGCTCGAGAAAGTTGGGGAGCTTGATGTTGACTTTCTCGTCTTGAATCTTTATCAGGAACCTAGCCACTAGAGACAGTATGCTCCATGAGACGAAACCTAGGCCGACCGATAGGGCGATCTGGTTGTTCATGGTGTCGGTTATCTGATAGTGATCGATGATTATCGGAGAAAACACTATGGCCGATGTCACGCTTAATCCTGAGCGTATGGCCGCGTCCCAAACGTTCCTCGGTTTGTAGAAAGCCATGAAAGCTGCTCCACCGATTAAACCACCGAGACCTGATAATAGCTTCGCCATCAGGGGCGTAGAAATGAAGTCGGGCATTGCACTCTCTTTTTTTGGTTTTATTTTTATATATCAAAAAAAGTTTTTTTTGCGTTGTCAATATATTGACACGAGGTGCATGCCGACTGTCAATTTTTATATGTTTATTTATTTATTTCTAGAATTGAGTCTACCCTGAAGGATCGCCATCCCTTCTTCTCGACGTCCCACGCGGCTACGACGTCTGGATTCTCCCTGCGCTCCCTCTCGACCCGAGCCGGATCGCTGTGGATCTGGGGAACGATTGAGCTGAGAAGCGTGCACTTCATGGTGCGCTCCTCGCCGTTCACCTTCTTAAACTTCACCGTCACGACCCGCTCGTTGAGGGCCTGCATGATCTCTTGCTTAGATGTCATCTGTGTGTCCGCCGCTTGTTTCTTCGATGTAGTTGACTAGGTCCGTGTATCCGCCGACCTTCATCCCGTGCGCCACGACTACGGGCACCGTCTTCTGCCCAGGAAACTTGTCCTGAAACTCAGGGACGGTGATGTCGACGCCAAGCTGAATGTAGTTGTATGGGATCTTTCTCTCCTCGAGAAGCTTCTGGGCAAGCGTGCAGTAGCTGCAGCCCTCCCTACCGTAGACGTCAATCATTCGATTGTCTCTTGTCTTCACGCTTCCATGGTCCGAAGGCACCTGAGTGGATCCCCTCGACTCGGATGAAGCGCTTGTTGGTTTCGTTCTTGTTTGGGTTCGGGATCGTCACCATAACGCGCTTTCCGCGCGCCCAGACTTCGACCTTGTTCATGAGCTTCTCAACTTCAGACTTATCGCGACGCATCGCCTTGACGGTGTCGCGTTTCATGCTGGGGGTCCCGCCCTTCGAGGTGTAAGCTTTTCTTTTTGTTTTCTTTGCCATGTTTAATCCTCAGCGACTTCACTGATGTTCGTTTGATAGACTGAGAAGCATGCGATGCACTTGATGTACACGGTGCTTCGATGTTCGTTCACGGGGTTGTGAACGTAGTCGACTAAGACCATGCCCCTGTCCCCGTTCTTGCACTTCGGGCACTCCCCGACGACCACCGGTAGGTTGCCGTCGAGGAAGACCTGAAAACCGCTCTTGCTCACTTCTTCTTCCGTGTAGCTTTCTTGACTACTTCTTTCACGTCTTCAACGTTGACTTTGCCGTCTTTGTTGACGTCGAGCTTCTCTTTCGCCTTGCGCTTGACTGTCTTTACTTCTTCATCGATCTTCGCTTCAACCCTGTTGACTTCTTCCACTGAGAAGAAGAACGCAAAGAACTTCTTAACTGCATTCCACATTGGATGTCTCCTGATTATGTCCATATTTACAGATGTAGTAGGCGTCTATTATGTCCGATGATGGGTTCCACTGCTTCTCAGTCATATCCAGCATCTTCTTTATGTCCACCCCAGTCTCCTCGATGAAGGCTTCCTGGAGCTTCTCCTTGTTCGCGTTACCCTTTCCGGTCGCGAACTTCTTCACCACGGTCGGTGGGACCAAGTGAAACTCGAACCCTCGCTTCCACAGGTAGTGCTTGAGGAGTCCGGCGTTCTCAGCGATGTTGAAGACCATTCCGGTCGATCCCATCGAGTAACCCTCAAGGTATACAGTATCACCTTCTTCAAGCTTTGTCAATACCCAATCAGCTATCTGGTAGTACCTCTGCTCGTTCGTGGCGTACTCGCTGTGTAGGTCGCCCTGAACGTTGCCTACGTCTAGGCAGAGTCTTTCTTTCGCAGTAAGGTAATAAAATCTACAACCAGCAAAGCTGAACCGAGAAGTCCCGGTGATAGAAACACAAGGGCTAGTAAGGCTGTAGTCAATTCCGACAATTCTCATTCCTTATCCGAATCACCGAAGTCATCCCACTCAGACGAGTCGTCTTCATCGTCGTCCTCGTAGTCTTCGTCCTCTTCAAATTCTTCTTCTTCGTCTTCTTCAGCCATGTCTTCATAGACTTCATCGAAGGAGTCATCGATCCCAAGCTCAACGTCTTCGAGGTCATATTCGTCCGATTCTTCTAGGATCCTCGTGTAGATCTCTTTTCGCGTCGCCTCATCTTTGATGAGCTCAGAAAGGATGGTTACGATGTTGTTGATGTCCATTGCTGGGTTCCTTCGATTAGTAGCTGCCGTAGATGCTTCTTATCACTGACAGAAGCTCGTCGCTGGTCACATTGTCTCTTTTGTAATCTAAACTATATCTATCGAGCATAGATTTGTTATTATTGAAGTTCTCACTGAATATATTGGTGAACTCATCACCGAAGATTCCACCGACCTTACCTAGGAATATGTTGTAGCAGTCGACGTTTATCAGTCCCTTCTTAGGCTCAAGGTTCCTGACCCAGTTGAAGTTCCAAAAATCTTCGACGCCGTTTTTGAACCTATCTTTCAGGCTGTCGGTAGAGTCGAGGTGCTTCTTGTATAGGTAGAGAAACTTGAATATCCACCTCTTCTCAGGACGGCAGTAAACGTTGACGATCTTAGCTCCAGGAAACACCGGAACTAGATCAAGCCCGTCGAAGTTGTGGATCCTCGTCAAAACTTTATGATTGGGATCGTATGAAAAATCAGGTTCCGGTATGTCCAGTATGTCGATCATATCGGGAGACGTCTTGGGGAAAGTCTTCCTGTAGTTGATCATGGCGTGCATGGTCTCGCGCGCTTCGTCGATGTTTCCATCTAGGATCGACTCATACGCGCAAGATCCAAACACCACCTTCTGAAGGTATACGGACTCGACCTTAGGTCGGTGGTAATCGTAGAGGAGGCAGTCGAACGCCCCGTCTATGTTCATGAAGTACCAACCTAGGTCGTTCTTCCTCTTCTCGGTAAACATGTCCTCGCCGTATATGTTCTTGTGCATAGCTAGACACACGAACTCGCCCATGTTTCCACGGTCGTACTGCACGATGGTCATGTTTTCGTAAGAAGTCATTAGTTCAAATCAACGATCTCGCATCCATCGGCAGCACAGGCAAGCGTCTGTGAACCTTTGGTGTTGTCTTCTTGCTCGTATTTAGACAAATCCGACCAGTTGATCTCCTTCGGCATGAGCGCCGCGAGCTGGTTGTACTCACGCTCCGAGAAGTCTTGGTACGGGGCTTGGCGATACACATGGTCCGAGTGAGGAAGGAACGAGATGCCGGAGATCTTATCGAAGTTCTCATACACGAAGGCGCCCACCTCCATCCACTCGTCTTCGCGAACCGAGATCGTGACGGACGGCTTGTGCTCGCACCAGTGTTCTTGGTAGATCATCCACATGTTGAGCTGGTCGATCGCCGACATCTCCTCGCGAAGCACGGCGCCTAACGGAGCTTTCTGCGGGAATGAGAACACGGTAGTTGAGTCGGGCTTCATCACGTCAGGCTCGTTGACGAATCCCATGTCCTTCATGAGCTTCGTGAGCGGATCCTTGTTGTCTCCGCGAACTGTGCGGATGTAGTACTGCGAGTGGCGGGCGTGGATGCCCGACGCTGAGTCGACGAGCTGAGACACCGTTCCCGACGGCTTGACGCACGTGACGGCGGTCGACTGTTGTATGCCGATCGCCTCGGCCAGTGTCTTGTTGGCCTCGACGGCGACGGTCTTAAGCGTCTCGAGGACCTCGCGAAGCTTGTCTTCGCCCTGACGACCGTTCATCAGCGTGCTGTCCATGATGCCCGTGAGTGAGACGCCGAGCAGGCGCTCCTCCTCGGTGTTCGTCGTCCACGACTTGCGAAGGTAGGGGAAGCGGGTGAGCGTCGACTGGATGGTGCCGAGACGCGCGGCTAGGCGAACCTTCCTAGACATGCTGATCACATCGTCAGTCGAGCGAACCACGACCTCGGTGAGGTTGCAGAACTGGTTGGGACGAAGGATGATCTCCGAGCATGGGTTCGTGCCGAAGTCGTGGTTCGGGTCGCGTCGGCCGTTCTTCGCCGCCTGACTCTTCGAAGCCACGCGGGAGAAGATGCCGCGCTCGCCGGACTTTGAGTCGTAGAGCGAGAGCCACTCACGCATGAACGTACCCATCTCAGGCTTCTCGGTGTATGCAGCCGAGTTGTTGGAGAGGGCGCGCTGCGGGTTGTTCTCCCACCATGAGCCGTTCTTCGCTCCGCGCATGCGCTCGTCGGTCAAGTTCGAGAGTGAGATCATCGCCGAGCGACGCACGCCTCCGACCACAACGACTTCACCGATCTTACACATGATGTCGTGGCACTCGAGGGAGTTGAGCTTGCGACCGGCGGCTTGACGGAACATCTTGACCGTGAACTTAAACAAGTCGTCGAGCGGTCCGGGACCGGACGAGCGTCCACCGAAGGTCTTGAGACGCGCGCCGGCGGGACGAAGGAACGACAAGTCCCACTTAGGAACTTCGCCGGAGTAGAGGAGGGCGACGAGCTGACGGTAGCCCTTGGCCCAACCCTCTTTCGAGTCCTTGACTATGATGTTGGTGTCTGAGTCGAACATCTTCTCAGGGATCTCAGGAAGCTTGTTGACGTACTGACGCTCGACCGAGAAGCCTACGCCCGTGCCGTTCATGAGGATGAGAAGCGCCTCGTCGAAGGCCTTCGGATCGTCGACCGCGAGGTATGAGCAGTTGTAGGCGCAGGTGTTGTCGCGATCTAAGGCCGGACCCGCGGTCATAAGCGCGCGCATCGACGGCATGATCTCTAGGTTCAACACCGCTTCCTCAAGCTCCTTCCTTTCATCGTCCGGAAGAGCGTACTTGTTGTTGTCGAGAAGGTGGGCCTGCATGTAGTCGAAGTAGCGCTTGACGGTCTCGTCCCAGTTCTCGCGGCGTCCCTCCTTGTCGAGGAACTTGGCGTAGCGGCTCTTGTAGATGAACTCTTGGTAGAGGGATGGAAGGAAGTTAGACATCTTTTTTCTCTTTCTTTGATACAATTACATTCTTCGTGCGTTCGTCGATGACAAATTCAATATCGTCGCCCTCCTCCCAACCTAGGTGGAAGAGCGCTGTCGATGGGACCTCTAGGTGGTATTCATCCAATTCAGGGTCATACTTTACGTATGAGGTGTAGTAGTTGGTGAAGTATCTCTCGGATACGGATTTATCTCTCACGCCTTGCTCCATGATGAAAGCCTCATCTTCGCTGAGAGGCCGCAGTGGGTGTTCTGATCTATGATCGCCTGTATGGATGGACCGTCGAGACCCATGCGGTTGACCATGTCGTTCACGTCTTTCTGATCTATGTGTTCGGGCCAGATGCACACGCCGTACCCTTGGTCGACCGCTCGATGCATCTTCTTGACGATCTCCCTGTTCCTCGGCTCGTTGTCGTAGACCACTGTCACGTTTCGCGGGTCGCCGAGCGGAGTGAAGTCGGCGTCGGAGCCGGCCATCGCCGCGCAGTTGCTGAGGAACATGCTGTCGATGGGACCCTCCACCACGTACACCCGCTTCGTCTTGTCGATGGCCTCCATGCCAAACAGCTTAGGCTTGCTGTCGTCGAGCATTATGGTGGCGTATCTAACTTTAGAATTGGGATTCAATGCACGGCCGGTAAATCCAAACACGTACCCGTTGAAGTCTATGAACGGGAGGACGATCCTCGGCTCATCTGCCTTGACCGCCTTCTCGCTGAACTTATCGGGAACGATCGAGTTTACCCACGTGTAGTATATATCGGCGTAGTAGATTCGAAAGTGTTGGTTCGACGGTATATTCCTGTCGACAACGTATTTTTTTGCTGGGTGGTTTGGCGCGAGCTGGGAGACCTTCTTGAGGTCCTTCATAGGGTCGAACTTGTCGACGCGTCGCTGTGAGAACTTCGATATATCGGGCTCAAACTTGACCGGCTCCTGTCCGTTCTCGCGCATGACCTCCATCCGGTACTCGGCGTAGAGCGACGGGTTGTAGGTCTTTATGTACTTGGAGAGGGAGGTGCTGAAACCGCAGTTGAAGCACTTGAAGTTTATGTGGTCGTTCTTCTCGTAGAAGTGACCGCGTGCTTTGTACTTGTTGGTCTGGCTGTCGCCGCAGACGTTGCACCTGAACTTGGCGTTGTACGGCTTGGTCTTTACGACCTTGAACTGCTCAAGCTGCAGTCCGATCAGTGAAGCGAACTTTTGATCTATCCAAAGAGTATTCATCGACTATAACCTTTTGAAAACTAGTAAGACTATTATACAACAGCTGACTCAAATGTCAACCATTATTTTTCGTCTATGGTCTTCTCGGCTTCGTCGTAGAACTTTTTAACAGCTTCTATGGAGTTCTTGCAGGCTAGGTTGTTTCGCTGAAGTTTCAACAAAAGAACACCTACCTGTCTTTCTGTCAAGGTATCGGGCTTAGGGAACTTCTTCTCGACCGGACAGTCGTAGAGCTCATCGGGAGCCTTGACTATCTTGTACTCAGGGGCTATGAGCTTTATGTCTGATCCGCAGCCGGCTAGAAAGAGGCAAGACGCAAGCATGATCTTCTTCACTTCTTCTCTCCATAGTTCTGCTCAAGCTGCTTGACTATGCTCTTCAAGTAGGAGGACGCCTGACCGGTTCCGCCCTCGGTGTTCTTTATTATGTTCGCCGCGGTCGAGCTTTCCTTCTTCTGCTGCTCGGCGATCGCCGCTCGAATCCTCTCGGCGGTGTCGTTTATCTCAACGGTCTTCTTCTCGAATTCCTGCTTCTTCTCCTCAACCAGAGCTTCCTGCTTCTCGTTGAAGGCGTTCATCGCCTTGTTCCAGATCTGGTGATCGTGGTAGGCAAGCCATCCTCCGAAAGCGACGACCAGAGCGACGATCCCACCGATTATCCATGGGAGCGACGAGGCGCCGGTGAATAAGCTTAACACGAGCCTGATCATGACAGCGACAGCGCCTTGTCTAGGTTAGACCTCTGATAGGCGTCCATCTTATCCAAGTAGCCTTGGTTCCTCAGCTCCTTGAACACGAGGTTGCCGAAGGCGAACTCACCCGACTTAGCGATCGAGTCGCCGCGCATCTTTTTGATACGCTGCTTAAGCATGTCGAACGTGCCGTCGGTCGCCTGCTGTGAGATCATCTTGTCGATGAGATCCTTGTAGAACTGCACCTTCTTCTGTAGGTGGGTGTCCGATTCAAAGTCGAGTCCTAGGTTCCTAGGCGTCGCGATCCACTCGTTCCTTTGGATAGAGTAGACGCCTTGGTTCTCGTGCGGCTGCTCGTTGACGTCTTGAGCGTACAGCTCGACCGGATAACCGTAGATGTTGATGTCTTGGTGCGACAGCGTCCAGAGGATCTTCTTGTCCTGCAGGTAGTCGTCGATCAGCGCCCTGTTTGGATTGAGCGAGTCGCGTGATATGACGATGTGCAGGTCGACGTCGGAGAGCGGCGTGTAGTTGTAGTTGACGTTGCCGCCGGTGATGATGATGTCGACTACGGCTTCGGCTGGTATGTTGGCGAACTTCATCCAAGTCGCGGCGATCTGCAGGAGTTTGCCGCGAACCTCGTCCTTGAGCTTACCGTCTTGCCATAGCTTCGGGTTGAGCTCCGAGTGGTACTGAAGGCTCGACTCCTCCTTCAGTTTTTTTTTCATCTTCCGCTGGGCCAAGAGGTTGGCGACCTTGTACCTGCGAGCCGCCGACTTCGACACGACGGTCTTATCGGGAATGACCGCGGTGGAGTTCATGGGCGCGTCTTCCTTCAGTGACTGCACCTCGGCGTAGGTCTTATAGAACTCCTCCTCGAGGTTGAAGAGGACGTCGGTAGGGTTCTTTTGATAGGATTCATACGTCCTCGTCAAGAGAAGCGCCGCGGCGTATGAAGCGAGCTGTGACTTCCCTCCGGGAAGCTTTGAGATCAAGCGCTTGAGGTTGATGACGAGGATGTCGAAGTAGGTGCAGGCGCGCTGGTCGGCGGCCGTGAACTGCGACCTCTGCTTGAGGAACCTGCCTTGGTTGTCGATGATCCCAGCCTTGTATGCCGGCATCTCGGTGAAGGGCGTCACCAGCTTCCTGATGAACTGGTATATCATGTAGATGTCCATGACCGCCATTAGATTCTCCTGAGAGCTTCGACTACGTTTAGATCCAGAGGTATGTCAGTTGTATTTATAGTCCTGCAGGATATACCGATGTTCTCAACCCTGTCGGGAAGGTTGTTCAGTGTGACTAGGAACGGTATGAGCTGCGACTCGAATCCCTCGCACTTGTAGAATAGCATGCGTATGGCCGCGTTCGTGCCGAAGAGGTTGAACAGGACGACGATGTGGTTGAGGATCAGGCGCTCCTTGAGGTCGCCGTCCTCGACGTACCTGTTGAGAAGCCTCTTGATGTACTTGAATCGCTTGAGATCCTCGTAGAACTCAAGCGTGTCGAAGCACTGTGGGTTGTCGTAGTGCTTCGCGGCGTATAGCAAAAAGTTGGACGCGTCGAGTTTGTCCTGCATATTTTAGAAGGTGTTCAGTGTGACTCGCTTGATCACGTTCGTGTTCGTTGATACGTATAGGTATGTCTCATCGAACCAGAGCTTGCCGCTGGTGACCGTGTCGCCGGATGAAGCCGGCGTGGTCCTGTAGGTGATGAATAGGTTGTTCGCCGTCAACGAGTTGTTCGATGTGACCGCGGCCGTAAATGTGACCGTGTTGGCGAACTTAGCCGTGACGACCACGTTCGCGTAGAAGTTCGCGAGAGTGATCTTTTTAGTAGCGGGTGAACCAGCTGGGTCGGCCACTATGGGAATCAGGTCGCCGGACGCCATCGTCGTGGCGGCGGTTAGTTCTGAGATCTTAGTGTCCGTCATGCTGGTTCACCCTTTATACTGATTAAGCGTCTGGAAGGACGTCGTCTTCCGCGTCGCCGGCGATGGTGCCCATCGCGACGAGGGTTTCAAAGGTCACCCTGCCCGCACGGCCGCCGGTTCCAACCGTGCGCCTCACCCAACCGGCGTGCGCCGAGTGGTGAACGCCCGAGAGGATCGCAGCCACTACTGCCGTCTGACCGGTCAACGTGTGACCAGTTTCAGAGACCGAAGCGGTGAGGTCGATGTTAGCACCGTTCAAGCGATCGGTGAGGGCGATGACGGTCGTGTTCGCGAACGATACGAAGTAGGTGGTGTTGTTCGACAAGCCGCCGACCGCCGTGTTGCCGGCTGCGACAGTGTAGGTTACTTGGTCGCCGGCAAGGAACTTGGAGTTCGCCGACGTCAAGGTGATCGTCTCATTGGTGTTCGACACCGCGGTCAACGCGTTGAAGGTGATTCCAGCCGGAGCTGAGACCGTCAACGTCGGCGACGAGGTGTATCCGACACCGTTGTTTGAGAACTTGATCTGAGTCACGCGACCGCCCGAGACGAAAGCGTTCGCCGCCGCTGCGACTGAGTTGCCGAGGCCGCCGGTCACAGTGACGGTGCCGTTCGCGCCGTAGCCCGATCCACCGGTGACGATGACGACTTCGCGAATCGCACCGTTCGCCACTTGGGCTTCAGTTGTATCTTCACCATAGATGGTGTTGGTATAGAGTCCGGTTGCTTCCCAGATTGCATACTTAGGCTTTTCAGAAAGGATGTATGATCCGTCTGATTGAGCCGTAACGGTCGCGCTTCCATATTGACCAATGACTTGCGCTGAAGTTGCATTGGTGATAGACTTAATCAAATAGTCGGTGTTAGCCATGCTGATGAAGTCGCCGACCCTAGCTTCGGTGTCTAAGCTAGAGCTTGAACCGGTGACGAGACCGTTGGCTGCGATCGCCACGGTTCCCGACGCCGTCTTAGAGTCGTTGTTGCCCCAAAGTGCCATTGTTACTTTCCTTCTCCTAATAAATCTCGAACATAGATTGAAGATTTATAAAAAACACGTTTATCTGTCTTGATGTGTTTAGGTTTGATCATATCTTTATTTATAGCATGATCTTCCTTGGCCTTAGGAGACGTATTCGCTTCAGGTTCGGTCATTTCGATGTTGCCCTAAGCATCCATCCGTGCTTCTTGTGTGCGTCTAAGCGGTCCTGCAGGTAGTTGGCGAGACCCAGCTCACCCTCTACCTCAGCCATCTTCTGGCCCTTCGCGAGCTCGACTATGAGCAGGTCATTGTCCGCGAGCAAAGTCTTGACCATGTCCATCGCGGGGACGACGTCGACTTGATCCTTGATCTTTGAATCCTGTGCGAAGCGGGTGAACGATCCCGGTGCGTATCCCTTTATAGCTCTGATCTCCTCGGCGATCTTATCGACCGCGCCGAAACTGTCTTCGTAGATGCCGGCAAACAGCTCATGAAGCTGGGAAAAGAACGGACCCTCGACGTTCCAATGAAAGAATTGAGCTTTCAAGTAGAATGAGAAGTTTGTTGCGTGAATGACTTTCATCTGATCTATAAGCATGTTTTTACCTTGATATCTCTTCCCAGTCAAAAGATGCGTAGCAGTTGCTCGTGGGAGTGTCTGCCGCTACGGCGAAAGTTAATGATTCAGGTGTACCTGTTATTCCGTTTCTTTCAAGCTGGAACTTAAACAGAGCTTCTTTTAGAATATCGAGCGAAGGCGACCCTTGGTTAGATGAGTTAATGAAACCAGAAGCAAGCACTCTTCCGCCGCTGATCGCGGTGCCCGATATGGTATACTCGACAGCGGAGTTTGCACCGTAGTCGGTCCATGCCGCTGTGGTGACAGTGCCGCCCTGAATGACTCGCCAGTTGAAGTTTAAACCGTTTCCAAGGCCGAGCATCGAAGTTGCAGTTAGGATCACTATACTATCTAGGCGATCTGACTTCAATCTGATTGAAACCACCGGATAAAATGTTCCAGCGACCGTAAGGGTTTTTGGAGCAGTGATAGCCGTGCCGATTGATTCCTGCTGACCCCTTAGCTCATATCCACCCTCGGAGATGACGGATGTGCAAACCTGCTTCAACATACTGTTGCTGGCGGTGGCAGTCGTATTCTTGATCTCATAGCGGACCGGAAGCGAGCCAGTCGTCATGTATGTAGATTGAATTTGATTGGCGTGATGGAAAGAATGACAGTGTATCAACCGCCCATCGATGACGAATCCACACCTAATGGTTCCAAGACCAAGCCACTCGATGTCTATGAATAAGATCTGCGCTTTCGTTAGATCAAGAGTGATTTGAGATGGGCTCGATGAAACGGCGCCGAGAAGCGTATCGATGTTCCAGTTAGCTTGAGCCACCCTAGTTTCAGATACGGAACCTTCGACGTAAGACCTCTCCACGAAGTATACGTTGGTTCCATCCTGCTCCAAGAATATACCGTTCTGTGCACCAAAGTATCCAACCCTTTGCCGCAGCCCAGACTTAGCAGTGTTGAATACGAAGGTGTGAAGCGACTGAAGGGACTTTCCCGGCTGGTAAGAAAATACCTTGGTGGTTTCTCTGATGATCTCAGCGTTCGCGGTCGTGTCCAAGTTAAGTTCAATCAACCCAGCGTTTGCATTGAAACTGTATGTTGCAGTAGATGTGTTGGAAGTTGACCAAAGTCCGTTGTCTTTGTAGCGATGGGAAGAATCAAACAGCGTAAGAGGAGTCGACATGCGTGCACGGCCAAATGCATCGACCGCCATGCCTGAAGGGTTTGCAGGACCTACGAGGTTACCGTACTGATCGGCGAGCATCATCACCTCAAAGATGGTGGTTCCGTCGCCTAAGTATTTGTGTGTGTCTTTCCTAAACTGTGCCATCAGTCGCCTCCACCGTTTCCGGCACCGCCGCCGCCTGAGCTACCGCTCTTTCCGGGAGGGAGCTTCTTTATCTTACCATCGGCCATGCGCACGCCGACGAGGGGAGGGTTCCACTCCCTTCGCTTTCCGGTTGTTCCTGCCGGCACTGAAAGCTTAGATACGTAAGACTTGAAGGTCTTCATCAGCAGTTCCACTTTCTCAACGCTTTGTTGATCCGTGAGTCTGGATCGCGCGCGGTCTTCGCCGATGTCAAGCGCTTCTTCATGCCACCCATGCGGGCGCAGAAGGACTTGCGACGGTTGGCAGCCTTCGATCCCTTCTTGAGCTTCGACGGCTTGGTCGTCACAGGCGCCTGAAGGTTGCCGCCGGTCTTACGGTTGTAGTAGTCGCGGCCCTTCTGGGTCAAGCCGCCGGTTGAGCTGCGGAAGCCCTTTGAGTCGACGGCGGCTTCATCGATGCCCTCTTTCCTGCACTCGCAGTCGTCGCCACAGCCCTCTTCCTTGAACTGTTTAAAGGTCTTCATGTCAGTCTCCGTACTTCTTGTGGTACGCTTTCGTGTACTTGCTTGGTTTCGTCTTCGCGGTCTTATCACCCGGCGCTGGCTCGTAAGCACGTGGATCGCGATCAGACATCTTGTCGGCACGCTTCCAGTGTGCGACGCGTGCCGCTTTTGTCGACGCGCTTAATCCCGCGTGGTACTTTGGGTTGCTGGAAGAGTAGTTCTCCTCCATCTCGTGAAGGTCTTTGTCGGCGCCGCCGTATGTTCCCTTGCCCTTGGCGATGTAGGAGTTGACTCGAGCCATGCCCCACTGCTGTGGTGTGGTGCCGGGACGGTGTCCTGAGTTCCATGCAGCCACGCCGCGGCGGTAGACTTTCTGTAGCGTAGAGAGTGATATGCCCGACTTGCTCGCCTTAGCCGCTAAACCTGCGCTCGCCGCTTCATCGATCTCAATCGACTCTTGAGCCGACTTCAAAGCTTCAGCCGACGGCGCGCCCTTTTCACCGGGCTTGCGCATCCGCTTGCCGGCGCGGCGCCTAGCCCAGATGTTCGCCCAAAGACCCTTGCGCTCCTCTTCGACGGCTTCTTCCTTCTGAACCGGCGGCTTGATTCCAGCCGCGCGCATGAGACCGCGGTTGAGGACGTCGGAAGCCTTCTTAGTCTTCGACGGGATGTTCTGCAGGGTGCGCTTCTTGTTCACTTGACCTATCAATTCTTTTGAGACTTCATCGACACGCTCGACCTCTTCGTTCTTCTTGTCTTTATCGACTATCTTCTGATAGTCGGCGGCGTTCTGCTTGAGCCTCTCAGCGGCGTCAGCCATGCCCTGAAGCGGGTCCTTCTTTCCCAACCTCTTAGCGGCAGCGGCGATCTTGTCCGCGGGCGATTTGTATCCCTTGCCGTAGGCTTCCTTGTTGAACATCGGTGGGTTGAAGTCTTTGGTGTTCGGCATCTTCGCGCCCGCTGGTTTGTCTTTGAACATGGATGGATTGAAGTCTTTTGTATTCGGAAGCTTAGGTGTCGAAGCGGTCTTGAACTTGTTGTTGAGGGAAACGTTGAGCGCGTCCTCGTCGACGATCTGCTTCTTTATCGAGTCTTGGCGATACGGCACCGAGCTCGTCTTGCGATCTTGGTCCTTGCGCGCGACGTACTCGAGCTTCTTCCTGTCTCCCCTGCGGGCGAGGGCTTCGCGGTGTGCGGTCTCGATCGCTTCGAGAACTTTCTCGGTGTCCGCTGTGTCGATGAACTTCTCGGTGAACGTCTCATCAACGCTCTCCCTGACCTTCTTCTTGCTTGATTTGTTGATGTCGCTCATCATCTCCTCCGCGTGCTGGTGCAGCTCAGGTGGAAGTCCCGCTTTGAATCCGGAGATGTTCCCGCTCTTGGCGTGCTCACGCATCTTGGTGCCGGAGATCCCCTCGGTTCCCTCGGCGTCGGGATCGCGTCCTATCGACTTGACCTTGATCGACTTGAAGTTGTAGTACCCGTGAGGGCCCTCTTTACCGTTGTACTTGTTGAGAAGCTTCTCGTACTCGCCGGCGCGATCGCTGCCCGCGACCACGACTAGGTGGTGGGCGTGCCTGTTGAGACGCGCCGCGGTGTGAAGCGGGCTCGGTGCTTCCCTAGACGTCGACATGACGTGCGTGCCTTGGGAGGCCACCTTGCGCAGGTAGCTCATCTTCTTAGACACGGGAATCGGGTTCTTCTCGTCGCCCTCTGAGTGCGAGGTGACGATGTGGGCCGATCCGCCGACGCGCTTGGCTTCGTCCTCGACCGCCTGTATGACTTTGACGTGCCCTTTATGGAGAGGCTGCGCCCTCATGTTGAGGTTTGTGACGGCCGTCTGCTCGGCCTGCTCCTGAACCGGATTGATGTTGATCGGGTTAGGCTTCCCGCCGCTGATCGTGGCACCCTTCTTCTCAATGTCGTCATTGACCTTTCGAGCTTGAAGCTTCTTGCTGCCCTTAGGGGACCCTGAAGTTCCGGTGTCGTTAGTGCTCATTCTTCGATCTTCATTAGGGTGTCTGAGTGAGATCGCGCGATCGCCTTGTATCCGAACTGAGTCAGGTAGTCTAATGGTCCGGCGTGCGCGTTTTCACATATGATTACGGGTTTATGTAGTCTAATTGTATTTATCAATCCTGTGATTGCATTGTACTCTCCGCCCTCGATGTCGAGGTAGATCAGGTCAAGCTTCTTAAAGACCATGCTGTCCCCGCGGAACATCACGGTGTCGCCGGCCGTAGGATCGTCGGCGTTGAAGTTGATCGATCCGGTTCCTCGGTTGTTTTCCGCTGGGTAGCAGAAGGTTGACCACCTGTTCTCGTTGCCTAAGACCCCGTTGATCTTGGTGATGCGCTTGTCCTTGCAGTTGTGCGATAGGAAGAAGAAGTTGATCGGATCGGGCTCGAACGTCACCACCCGCTCGAATATGTTCGACAGCAGCCTCGGGTACATGCCGCAGGCGCCTCCGGCCTGCAACACCGTATGTCTAGATGGGCAGTGTTCAAGGATCAGCTCCTTGATCGGTGACCACTCCTGACTCGGCCCGAGCCATAGGCCTTGGTCGTCCCAAGGCCAGAGCCACTCATCGACGTCGTCGATCTTCTCACGCCTGACTTTTGCTTCGTATCCGGGAACTTGCTTCACCGTAAACTGTTGGTTAGACATTCATCAACCTCTTTGGTATCTTGCTGTCCGCGCTTGAGACGCAGGTCTTGGTCGTGCATATGACCGGTTTAGGAAAGAGCTCGAATCCGGTCTCGATGTTTCCGAGCGGCTTGTCGTGGCAGCTGTAGCTTCTCTTGATCGACCCATCGGGCTCGCGGATGATGCAGGACTGGTATCCTGAGTTGCACATCCATCCCTCGAACTTATTGAAGTTGAAGGCGTTGAACCTCTCCGACTGATCCATGTACCACTTGTTCCCGAGCTCGTCGGTGAGCTCGACCTGAAAGTCCTGAGGAACCTTGTTGTCGTTCTCAATCGCGATGTCTTCCAAGGGCTTCTTAGGCTTGGGCCTGATGAACTTCTTCTTGGTGTCGGTGAAGAACCTCTGCGGCATCCCGTTCCATAGGATCTGCAGCATGTGGTCGGTGTATCCCGGAACGACGACCGAAGCCTTAGGGTCGCTCTGCGGCTTGAGCGTGACGTTGATCCCGCGATCGTGGAAGTACATCGCCTCGTCGTAGAGCTCATAGAACCACTGCGGCACCATGACCATGTTGATCGTGACCTGTATGTCCCAGCTCTGAAAGAACTCAAGCTTGTCGGCGAACTCCGCGACCTTCTCAGGCGTGTTGAGGTGCTCCTTGTGAAAGCTCGCGGTCACCGACGCTCGGTTGAAGTTCGACGCGATGCGAACGTACTTCTCAAAGAACTTCATGCTCTGCGAGCAGTTCGACGTCATGTGGACCGAGGTGTAGTTGCAGTTTGGGACGTCGTCGGCTAGGTGCTGAAGTATGTCTAGGTATCCCGGATGGAAGGTCGGCTCGCCTCCCGACAAGCTGAAGTGGTAGCTGTTGAAGCCGTTCCTTCGCGACTGGCGCTTGATCTCATCGATCGTCTTGAGGCAGAGCTCGGTCGGTCGGTGATCCTTGGTGCGGCTGTTTGCGTACGGCCAGCAGTAGGAGCAGTTGTAGTTGCAGAACCTACCAAGGATCCAGCTCACCACGAACATATCGCGATACAGCATCGTTCGCTGACCGACCTTCACGATCCTGTCGAACGGTATCTTGGTGAAGTCGTAGTTGCTCCAGCTCAGCTGATCCATGTGTCACTCTGCATCCTGTCGATGCTCAACTCATTTATAGACAAGTACTTGGGTTGATCCACCACCCACTTTATATACCTCGCCGCCTGCTCGATGTCTATGCACCTGCGATCGGGGTGCTTGTGCTGGTTGTTCGATAGCGTACCGAAGCTTATGTAGGTCACCTTAGGCCCCTCATCCTTCCTCCAGTTTGCCGCGAGACCCATCGTGTTGTTGACGTCCCTGAGCGCCTTCTTCTCGGCGTTGTACATCCAGACGCGCGATGAGTTCGTTTTGTCCGTGGTGCTGCCGATGTTTATGATGTGCAGGTTATGGCTGTACTTCAGAGCGGCGGTGTACACCTCCTCGAGCAATAGGGTCTGGTTGAACTCGTGTAGGGCGGAGTTGTTTATTAAGACGTCGTACCCGATGCACTCGACGGCGACCCATCGCCTATGCTCCTTCTTACATAGGTCGTGACCGGTCTTCCTGCTTATAAAATCGGCGTCGGGGTATATCTCATGCAGCGCTCTGGCTAGACCGAACTCAGGGTTACCAGTGATCAAGAGCTTCATATTCGTATCCATTCTGTAGAAGTAGTTCTTTGTTCAGTCGCTTGTATTCGCTTAAGGCCTCGAGGTCGAACCAGCTGTCGAACATGTGCTCAACGATCTTCGCGTACACGTATCCATCTTCGGCCATGAGCCTGTCGACGTATATGGGTTTCTCGGCGTCTCGAGGATCGCTGTGATGGTTTCTATAGAACCTATACGCCGTCATGTTTCTGTAGTGGTGCAGTATCTTATGCTCAAACAAGAAGTCATATATTCGTTTGTTGTTGGGGTTCTCAAGCGTAAGGTAGACGTTGAGGGATCCGGGAAACACCTCTTGCAGCGGAAGGAAAGATTGGTGCTTGCAGTAGTGGGTGTTGAAGACCGTCTTCACTCCGTGCAGGTGATCGAGCTTCCAGCGAAGGTCTTCTTTCAAGTTCTGCCTAAAGTCTTCGCCGTGAAGCTGGCTGTAGTAGTTAACCTGTCTTCTGGCGAACTCAGACTCATCATCGAATAAGACGTGCCTGCAGTCCATGCTTAGGTGCATACCAACGATCGCATCGAGGTTCTTTACACCGAACGACGACGTCACCTCTGGAGTCGTGTAGGTCGCGGTGAGGCCCTCGCTGAGAATCGGCTTGGTGTTGGTTATGAGGCATGCGATGAAGTCACCATGGTACCCGTGCGGGTAGTTTATGGTGATCAGCTTTGACCAGTCTTCCATGCTTTAGTCGCCGCGAAGTTCGCTCGTGAGAACTCGCCCCTGTTCACTAGTTTAATCGACTGTCCATTGTGATGTGCGACGTAGCCTTCGGGATGCGTCTCCTTCCCATCGATGTGGTGCTCGAGTGGGTTGTGCTGCTTCGAGGCTTTGTTCAAACCGTCGACCAATATGTCCTTGGCCGCTTGGATGTGATGGTGTATCTTGAGAGCGTTTACAAAGTGCTGCTCATGGGTGTCGTGATGTGCGAGATCGGCGTTCATCGACTCCGTCTTCTTCGCCTTGGCCGCTGGTGTGCTGACCGCGTCTATGTTCTTCTGGTGTCTAGCCGCGATGTGTGCCCTAAGACCCTTGGTCGTCGGCTTCGTACCGCTGCGCACCGTTTGGTTTATGTACGTCGTGATGTGTTCGGCGTGCTTCCCAACGATGTCGTGAAAGTCATGAGGCTGCTTGTCATGAATCTCTTTTGCTTTTGCCATGTGATGTTCAAATGCATCACTGTGTTCTTTGGTTAAATTAGACATTCTTACCCTCTACATCATCCATAAAAGCATTTATCTTTGATACATTGATTGGATCAACATGATCAAAATCTTCTGGGATGTTTAAGTATCGTGAATAAATCTTTCTATTGTTTTCTCTATATGTTTTAATAGCATCTTTGTTAAAGACTATTTGCTTTCCCATTATAGAAGAAAATATATCTTCCATTTGTTTAACATATGTAAAGTCATTGCTGAAAAGAAATTTATCTACGTAAATTTTAATTTCACCCATATCGTTAAGAACAGATCTTTCACAACTTATCAAAAATTCTGATTCTAAAGCTCTCATCTGTTGAAATGCTTGTTTTAATGTTCTATCTGTATATAATCTTTTATAAAACTTATGATATCCTAAAAGTCTAAAATATCTGTCAAATTTTGAATCAGAGCTAACAATAGCAATATTATGTGATCCTAAAAAAATGTTACTAAATTTGAATTCTGGAATTCTAGTATCAGTAGAATGATGAGTAATAATTGTAAAATCTTTTAGATCACTAGGGACTACATTTCTGCAGTAGTCAAGAACATTATTAATAAATGTTTGTTTGTCGGGATCATAACAAGTTCTATAAATTTTTGCAACATGGGAATAAGCATAATCAAAAAAATCTATATTATCACTAACTCTATTGATATCATTAACGAACGTTGAATAAAAATCATTATTATAATAAAGATTAGTAATCATATCAAAGTTTCTTAGTCCTTCACCTTCAAAAGCTATATTTTTAAAGCTCGCCATGTTAGGACTAAATTTAGCTTTGGTTACACTATTAAAAAAATCTACTTGAGAGCCATAATAGCTGTTATACACAAGAGAGCAAATGAAATCTCCACAATAACCACCTACAAAGTTAACTGTTATTAATTTTGACCAATCACCCATTAAATCTTAGCCTGTGTAGAGATTAGATGTACATCTCTATGCTGCTTGAAGTTTTCATGGTCAACGTGTGGAGTAGCGTGCATGTCTTCCAAGCTCTTTCCTTCGTACTTGGTGTGAACCGCGACGCCGATCTTCGACTTGACGGCCTTCTGACCTTCGGGCGAGCTCTTCTTGATTGAGTAGCTGATGGTGTTCGGCTTGAAGTGAACGTGCGTGTCAGTTTCGTGCCTGTCGTCGTGCGAGTGCATGAAGTCGCCCTGATAGACGCCCTTCTTAGGCGTCACCTTCGGTAGGTGCTCAAGCGCCTGCTTGAGCTTCGATGCGAGTCCCGGTGAGTGACCGTGGTTGCGATCGATGTCTTCGTGGCTGTAGTTGATCTTTGGATTCTTGTTGAACGCCGACTTCGATGCGACGAAGAACTTACCCGTCTGAGGATGGCGACCGAACACTATCGACGGCGATCCGTCGAGCTTGGTGGTGACGTGCGAGGTGCTCTTCTGACCCTTCAGCGCCTTGTGAACGTCGTGAAGCGCCTTGAAAGCGTGGGTGAAGCCGGCGGCTGAAGTCACGGCGTTGTCCTCGGGATGCTCAAGGTGTTTGAGCTTGGCGCCGGCTGCTTCGGTCAGAAAGTCTGTAAAAGTCTTCATGTGCGTTCCCTAAAAAACTATTTATTGAATCTTAGCGAATGGACCCGATAGGTCTGTCGAAGAAGCCGCGTAGTCGACTATCGCCGAGACGAACAGGTTCCTGCCGTCCTTGATTTTAGTCTTGAGAAGCACGTCGATCAATGAGGAGCCGAGGTACTTTGAAAGCATCCACTCCTCGTTTAGTTCGTATGACTTCTTGACGAACTCGTCGTACTTGACCTTGCCGCCGTCCTTGCTTAAGGTTAGGTATAGCTCGTAGAAGCTCTTGAGAAAGTCTGAGTCTTTCGCCTTTATCTTCGCTTTCGTCGCGTTGATGTCGGGGGCCGTGGCGTTCAGCTTAGTTCTAATGATCGACGCGATTCCGCCGTAGCCTATCTTACCTTGACTGGCGTTCTTACCCTTGATCTCACCTTGGAACGATGGGAAGGTTCTCATCTGAAGTTGTCCGTCGACCTCGAAGAATATGAACGTGTCTTTTGAATTAAAGAAGCCAGTCTTACCGACGGTGTAGTCCTTGAATTCGATCTTCTTCTTTTTATCGCCTACGTTGTAGAAGCTGAGGTGGCCGTTGCCGACGACCTTCTTCAGAGATATGCCGACTACGTCTTTGCTCTTGAGAGCGCTGAACATCATTGAGTTTAAGTCGGTGAGGTTCTTCGCCTTGCTGAAGTCGATCTTTGATCCCGCTTCACTGATGAGGTATATGTCAGCGGGCGACCACTTGTTGATGTCTGAGAACGAGCCGTGCTGCTTGTTCAACCTGTTGAAAGTTTCTTCAAGCGCCTTGACCCACCTCGAGCCTCGGTGAAAGCGAACCTTCTTTCCGCTCTTGAAGTTTGATAGAATTATCTTCGCCGAAGCTTCGGCCGACTTTATCCAGTCGTCGGGCATGCTGAGCATATCATTCAGACTCTCGGTCACATCGATCGTCTTCGAAGCTTTCGTCAAAGCGTCGACGGAAGTTGATCCGTAGTCGAAGATGGCTTGAGCGTACAGAGCGTGAAGCGACTCCGCGATAGCCGTACCCTTGGCGCCCAATCCTGATCCCCCAGCTCCACCAAACTCAGAGTTCTTCTTTATCTTAGTCAGCGGGATCTTTTGGTTGGTCTTGGTCGTGAACTCTATGTTCTTAGCTTTTGAAAGCTTGTTCTTATCAAGAAGGATGTCTTCAACGTTTTTATCATAGAGAAGAACGACTTTGGTTCCGGTGTCGAGCTCAAATGGGCTGCCGGACTTCATCTTCTCAACTATCTTTGCCGATCTAAACTCTCGTCCCGGCTTAAGAAGTTCGTTTATCGATAGGTTGGCCATTACCGTATTTATCCGCCGCCACTTCCTCGAAGACCAACGTCGATCCAAACGTCTTCTTCAAAGACCAGTTTCTCTCGACGCACCAATAGCATACACCACACTCGACTATGGGATCTTCCGCTTTGTATCTCCAGCCCCTGTTGAACTCATCGATGTTCGCCTCGCAGCTTCGAGTCGTGTCGAACAACTCCATCCAATCGTTCCTAATGTACTGATCGACGACCCAGTCCTTCTCCACCAGCAGCAGAGGCCTGAAGACATACTTCTCCGAGTGCTCCAGTCGCTCGATCATATCCTCCTCGCGTGGATCGTCTCGAACCTGCATCCTCCACGGATGGTCTTGAAGGTCGCGGGCGTTCTTGGTCCTGCCGTGAAACACCGCTCCGACGTCTTCGTTGTAGAAGCAGTGAAAGTCGTTGAAGCTTCTCGTGGTTATCGACGACGCACTCTTGTTGTCTTCTGTCAAGAAGCCGATGGCCGCGTGCTCAAGCTCAGGTGCTATGAAGGGTTTGTGCTGAACGCCGACCACGTCGGGAAACATCGACTTGATCTTCTTAAACACCGCTTCGCCTATGAACGGCTGCCACGGTCGATTGCTCCAGCACCTGGCGAAGCTTATGGCGTCGACTTTCGTGTTAAGACCGTTGTCGATTATGACTTTGCACAGGGCGGCCATGAGCAGGGCGCTGTCGGCGCCTCCGGATAAGTTGACGCAGACGCGCTTCCATGAGAACGAAAGCGGTATCGGAAGCCCGCCGAACTCATAGAATTCAGGGTCGACGTCGCCCGTCCAAAACTCATTGTACTGGCGTATCGCGTCCTTAACTAAAGACATTTCGCATCTCTGGAAACGTTTCCTCGAAGCTTATCCCGCGCTGCTTGTCGCACAGCTTCAAGAACTCCTGAGTCTCGGGAAGACGCACGCTCCAGTCCTCGGCCTCCATGAAGTCGAGGATGCTGTGCAGGGTCTTGACGCCGTACTTGTTGTTGCGCCACTCGTCGTAGGTGATGTCCTCTCTCACTCCCATTCGCCAGTTCGCTTCCCACCAAGGAATGAACTCCTCGTACTTTCTACGTATCTCAGCCTTGAACCACTTGGGCAGCACCTTGACGTTGAGGTGGGCGGGGTGATAGACGAAGTGAAAGTTGACGCCTCCGCCGGTCTGAGGCCATACGTTTATCTTCTTGAAGTTCTGCTCGAGCTTCCACCTGATGAACTCAGGGATGTAGTAGGCGTTGAGGAACTGCACGGAGCAGGCGATTGTCACTTCGGTGTTGTCGGGCGTCTGCGTGTCAAGTATGTGAAAAACTTCTTGAGTGCGCTCCCACTTCGACGGATAGCGGATGTACTCGTTTCTCGCAAAGATGTCATCCACTGAGTAGTGAAACCGCACGAGCTTGAACTGGCTCCATAGATCAAATAGATCTTCCCTCCACTCAACGGAGTTCGAGTTGTACCTGATCTCGAGGTTCTTTGCGTGGCCGAGCTCGATGCATTTCTCCAATATATCGTAGTGTTCCTCGATGATGGTGCTCTCACCACCAGCGAAGTAGATCTGCTGCATGTTTGGTATCTGCTCGTAGAACTGTTCCCAGAACTTTGGGTTGTTCTTGTGCCAGTTGTAGGATGATCCATTGAAAGATCCCTTGTTGCTCCACGTCATGTTCTGCTTGAGTACTTGGTTCTTGACCTGTGGAAAGATCGCTTGGTGATCCTTGATCCAACCCGAGCTGTCGTGAGGGCTGCACATGACGCATGCGAGCTGACACTTGGTGCCGAAGCGCAAGTCGATGTATATGAGCTCAGGCGGAACCGATCCGTCCCAGTTTGTGTTGTCGATGAGTCGCTCGATGTCGACGCGCTTCGACCAGTACTCAGTCTCCCACTTGCGCTTGCTTACGTAGCCCGCCGCTTCCTCCTTGAAGCACTTCAGGCAGGACGGAGGCTTCTCACCGTCGAGCATCTGCAGGCGAACGTTCTTCATGTAGCTGGAGTTCCAGCTCGATAGGAAGTCGGAGACGTTTAAGTTGTTGGGCTTGCCGTCCTCGGTCTTTAGGATTCCCACCTGTCCACCGTGAACCTTATCGTTCGTAGGACCGACCGACGACGCGTTCGCCGTGCAGCATACGCGCATCGAGCCGTCGGGTCTCGTGCTTAGGTGTATCCATGGTAGGATGCAGAAGGTGTCAGATGGAAGCTTCTTCAATGTACTCATGGAACCTATAATCTAGATCTGTCAATCTTGTTTTTCTAACCCTGTCGAGAGCGGCGGCGAATCGCTTGAAAGATTCATGCGCGGAATGATCGAACTCAGACTTCTCAAGGATGCTTATGAGTTCGAGTGATCCTATCGCCTGCAGCTTCTTTATATTTAAGGAGTTGAGGGCGTCGTCGACGTGCACCACTAAAACCGATGAGAGGCTGGTCGTCAAGTCGTCGGAATCATCGAAGTTTACTTTGAACTTATAGCCTCTGAACCAAAGGTCGTAGAACCAATCCACCAGCTTGTCGAGTGAGAAGATGTTGAAGGGAGTCAACACCACGTTGAAGCTTACCTTGCAGTCGTTGCTGGACATGAAGCTTAAGATGTTACGCTCGGTGTTCTTCCATCTTGCGTTGGTCCTTATGTAGTCGTACGTGTCGCCGATCGCGTCGACGCTGAACGTCATCTCAAGCTTGTCAAACTTTTTGAGAAGCTCTATGAACTTAGGGTTTATACTCGTTGCGTTCGTGGTCACTTTAAGCGTCGGCTTGCGCTTCCTGTTCGCCATCGCCGCCATGAAGTCCCAGACACCGGGATCGATCGACGGCTCACCGCCAAGTATCTTTACCTTGAGTAAGTCGAGAGACTGAACGTATTCTATCATCTTATCGTTGATGTTAAGCTCAGGCTTAGGCTTTCCGTACCACTTCGCCAGCCCCGGATTCGCCTCGACTTCATTCTCGATCGAGCTAGACGCAGCCGATCCGCACATCCTACACTTTAAGTTGCATTGGTTGGATGGTCTATAGTCGAGTATTATAGGCTTCGGATCCGACGTATCGGGTTCACCCGCCATCTTATACTCATGCGCCCAGTAGTCGACGTCGCTGGTTAATCTGTTTGCCACCTTCTTTGCGCAGAGGCCGCAGCTGTCTGGAAACTCTCCCAGCAGGAGGGACTTCCTTATCCTAGACATGACTTCGCCGGACCAGAATTGCTCCGGTCCGGCGTCGTTGAACTTCTTTGATACGCAGCAGGGCGCGTACCCATCCTTGTTAGATGCGTACAGACCTATGAAGGGTGCGTAGCAAAGGGGCTTCACTTAGAACTTAATCGTCAAGCCGCCGGAGATCGCGTCGCCGGTTGCATTGAGCGATGTATCGTACGAGCGGGTCACCTTCGCTGAAACAGCATAGGTGTCGGTGATGTCATACGTCACACCGGTGCCGATCTGATGGCTCGTGTAGTCGTTGGCCGCGTCGAAAGCCGCACGGTAGCGATACTGCACGGCGTTGACGGTGATGGGACCGAGCTTATAGTCGGCGTTGCCGTATGCCGCGTAGTAGGGGAAGTTTGTGGTCGTGAAGCGTTGACCGACGCCGAGCTTACCTGAAACAACGACACCTGAGATCGCAGGAAGAGCGTAGCCCACTTGACCTTCAATGTTCTGCTTGAGGTTTGAAGCCGCGGCTTGGCTCGTCGAGAGAGATCCGCCTACGCTGATGCCGCCGCCGAGGTTCTTCTTGTAAGACACGCCGTAAGTGTCGTTCGACTTCGCGCCGAAGTTGGTCGCAAGGTCTTGGCCGTAAGTTACGGTCAAGCTGTCCGAGCTAGCTTTAGCCGCTGGAGCTGCAGGCGCTTTGTTCTTGTTTGGCAAGTCCGTAGCAAACGCAGAGGTTGTCGCGAGCATGGCCGCGACGATGAAATACTTCTTCATGTTTTACTCCTAGTTGTGGGTCAGTCTTCTAAGATGAGGTTGGAAGCGGGAATCTTGTTGTCCCTCTTCCACTGTACGACCAACCCGATTGCACGACCGTGGGCTTCGATCTCCCACGGCGTATCCCAATAGTCGACCTTACCTGTGTCGACCTTCTTTCCGTTGAACTTATATACCTTAGGCTCATGTACCAATTCATAGTACTCGCCCTTTGCCCACTGCTTAACGTGTACAAGCTCGTGGGCGATGCTATTTAACAGAAGGTTAATTTTTTGCTTTGGATCGAGACGAATCGTGAACTCGTTTCCAAAGCGATGCTCGTCTTCCCATACGCAGTCGGCGTAGCTGTGTTCTTTGTCGTACAAACCTTGTACGAAGTTCACGCTGATCTTCATCCTTGACTGCTTTTGCTTGGTGAAGAACTTGTTCATGACGTATTCTGCTAAAGACCTGCAGTACTTCAGCGACTGTTTATCGACGAGCTTCGTGTTCTTAAACGTGATCATGGCGCGATGAGGTTCAAATCTTTCAGTGAGGGGCAGATGCGGATCAATTCATACCAGCAGTCGGTGGCCACCTCGCGGTGCTCCTTCTGCGTATCCTTCTTCATTCGAAGCTGGCAATAATGAATCCAAGAGCGCAGAGAGCCAGCCATATAAAGACGAGATAGGGTGAGGCCTTCAGGGAGAACTGCTCGAGCCTGTTCTTTGGCGACTCCGTTTTGAATAGCCCAGCTATAGACTTCAAACGATTGCTCGATGATTTCTCGCTGCTTGAGTCTCCACTCTCCCTGTAGAGATTCATCGTCTGTGTGTATCGAATTCTGGCGATTTCGTGTATCTTGGAGACGGGCTTCTCTGGATGTGAAGCCGAGGGTCGAGGTCGGGTCGGCGTACCTTTGCGAGAACTCTTGAAACGAGAACGACCTGTGCCTGAGGATTTGACGCGCGATATCACGGGTAGTGTTTATCTCCATCGTGATGTGTGCCATCTCAAAAGGCGACCAGTGCTGATGATCGATCAAGTATTTAATCAGCTTCGAAGAAGTCTGTGCGTTGTGCTGGTTCGATGGGTTAGACACCCTCGCGACGTATGCGACGAACTCATCGAGCGTCGAGCTCTCTGACTTCGTATACGCTACTATGTTGGCTCTCATTTATTCTCCGATCATTCTATTCATGCAGTCGATGTAGAACTTTTCCATCTCAGGAAAAGTCGTAAAAAAATCAGTGCCTCTCCTAGCGTCGTGCTCATCTATGAACTTAACAAAGTCTTTCCTTCCCCTCTTTACGTCAGCGGCCGGATGACTGTTTCTATTCTTATAGACGTCGTAGATTCGCTTGACGTTGTTAGTCTCAGGCGCTGAGAATCCGTGTCGTTCAAAAGTCTCGATGTGATCTTTAAAGAATCGATCAAACGATTCGTCGAGTATGAAAATAGATTGATGATACGGATCCGTCACGAAAGCTACATCTACGTAGAAGTTGTTTCTACCTTTGAACGAAAGTAAGTCTTTTATAAAGTCGTCAAAGCTGGTAGTGCATAAAGCGTTGTAGGCGCTCATGATCTGAAGACTGCAGTCAGGCAGGCTTCGTAAGATCTTCTCACAGTTTTCATGCCACTTCTGATAGTTCAAACCAAACCTGATGTACTCGGCTTTCTCGCCGTACGCCTCGCAGCTGGTGAAGACTCTCTTTTTAGCCAATCGAACGCGCTGCATCTTATCTATGAACTTATCGATGAGCTCATTGGGTACGCTGAGGTTCGTGTTGATCCTAAGCTCTAGGTCGGACTTTGGATCATCGATCAGCATGTCGATCAAGTCAAAGGTGTTTTTAGACAGAAGCGGCTCGCCTCCGGTGATCCTTAAGACTTTTAAGTCTTTGCTCAGCTCAGGCCACCACTTCCAAAAAGCTTCGATGTATGGATTGTAGTCCCTCTGCTTCACAAGCTTTGAAACGTCGATTCCGTTGAAGTTGGAAGATGTTGGATAGCCTCCGTGCTGCTTTACCTCCTCAGCCCACTTCGAGCTATACGTTGGGCTGCAGTAGCTGCACTTCATGTTACACGTGTTATTGAAGCTTAGCTCTATGAAAGATGGATTGATGTCGGCGTGTGGATCAGCTACGATCTTATCAACTAGCGCCGCTGACCAATCATATGAGCTTTTTTTGATCCTATCGCTAAAAGTGTTTTCGTCTTTTGTAGAGTCTTCTGCTATCCAACAGTATGTACACTCTTTAGGCCTGACGCCATCAATCATCTGACGACGCGCTTCTTTTTTATATTTAGTATTGTGAAGAGCCGATGGGTTATTCTCTATTTCAGAGAGGGGTATCTTATGCGTCTTAGGATGATGACATGAATGCGTGAAGCCGTCGCCGAGCTTTACTGAAACCTGCGACCACTTTGCATAGCACATCGATGGACTGATTGAGTCCAATTGTTTCTTAGTGCTTAAGAACTTGTCAACATCTTTCATCTGGCTTATATGAAAGCTACGTCTAGATACTCACGGAAGAACTTTTTTAGTTCTCTATTAAAGAGTTCCGGTGAGCAAGTCATATAAGTGTTGTAGAGATCGCTTATAGATTTATCATAGTGACTGGTATCGCTAGTTTTTACATTGCTGACTTCATTTTTGTTGAATACCTCGTATCCGCGACTTCTGACCTCGTTTACGAGATCATCGTCATCGAACTTTTCCAGATAAACTTCTACATCTACACTCGTCGTTACGTATGCCATGGTCTACCTCCATAGTCCAAATATATATAGTTTAGTGGTAAATGTCAATGGTTATTATGCGAAACTCTCAGATAATCCCAAAGTGCAGGAACGACTCGGAGCACCAGATAACGGCTACGGGTCATTGGGTTCCCTGCTGCAACGTCCCTCAATACGACTCTAGGTTCAACGAGCTGATCTTCTCAGGCGAAGACTTCAGGATAAAGTCTGCGAAAGACATAGGCAGCTTCCATAAGCATCCCGCTTTCTTGAAGTGGATCGGAGACATAGAGTCTGGAGCGACTGAGGCTCCAAAGTTCTGCAGACTCAAGTGCTCAAAGCAGGTGGTAGACGCCGGAAAAGACAACCCGTTTATGATCACTAATGGACAGGAGGTCGAGTATGGTTAAGACCGCCGCCCTCGAGCTTACCACTAGATGCCGCCTCGAATGCCCTAAGTGTGAGCGAACGCTCATGAAGAAGAAGGAGAAGCTCGCGAACGTCGACATGACGATGGAGCTCGTTGACTTCTACTGCGCTTCCGCCTTCGACAAGATCATCCTCTCCGGTTCTTACGGTGACCCGATATACCACCCCAATTTTCTCGAGGTAGTCAAGCGTCTCAAAGCTGCTGGGAAAGTCATCTGGATCTCGACCAATGGATCCGGTAAATCTAAAGAATTCTTTCGCGAACTCTTCGCAATGCTCGATATTGACGACCAAGTAAGCTTCGCTGTTGATGGATACTATGGTAGCGCCGGGGGTTATCGCGTCAACTTTACGGAGAGCGACTTCGAGCAGGTCATCGAGATTCTCGAGATGGGCTCGAAGGAATTCGACGTTCGAGTTCGGTGGCAGTACATTCCATTCTCGTTCAATGAACAAGACATAGAAAAGGCCCGTGATCTCGCGCATTCAAAGAACATCCACTTCATGGTTAAGAAGTCGACGAGGTGGGATGGTCCCGACGACCCTATGATGCCGAAGGACAAGAGTCTGGTTGGTCAGTTCTACTTAGACCATCACGAGTTCATTGACTCGTAGACTCAATCAATTCTCTTATTCTCTTCGTAAGATAGAACACCACTTCGTCCCGCTCGCTTCTCGCCATCGCCAAAGCGAGCTCGTCTTGAAAGAGCGTCTTCTTTAGTACGTCGACGGAGTAGTTGTGGTTAGTCCCAGAGCGCTTGGTAGTATTTGCCGAAGAGCCTGAACCCGTTTTGTTTCCTTGCATTCCACTTCTCCCAGCCTTCTTTGTCGAATACAAAAGTGTCGTTTGGTCCCTTCACCATCTCATAAAGCACTTTGCCGTTCAACTTCTTCTTTTCAAACTTGATGTCGGCCTTACCGCTGTAGAACTGATCGTCTGCGTCGTTGTCGATGACCTGAGCGAATGACCAGATCATCTCCTCTAAGACCCAGTCCCAGCGCTTGTGATGGTTGTCGTCGGTGGCGAACTCGTCTTTCGGTTCAGGCGCCGACGTCGACTTAAGCTCGTCCGGAACATCGTCGTCGTCGACGTTGGGAGAACCATGCTTAGTTTCATGGAGCTGAACGAGCATCGGATGGATGATGTGAGCTAGGGTGTGATCCATCGACCAAGTGTCCCACGGATCGATCTGAACCTTGATCATGCGATTCTTGCTGTGCGACTTAGGGTATCGGCCGATGTTCACCTTCATTTGTAGAGTCTCGCGAGGGTGTGACCGACTTTCTCAACTCGGTGGAAGTGCTTGGTAGCCCATGAGTACCAGTTCTCGCGTCCACCGTAGTAGTCGTGGATGAAGATGACCGGATCCTCCTTCGACGAAAGCAACTTGACAAGAAGAGCCGTCGCTCCGCGCGCGATCCCATCGACCAAGTAGACGTCGCCGTCCGACAGCTTGATGCGCGGGTGGCTCGGCCACATGTAGTCGTCGAGACCAAACGGGTGTTCTTCTGCGATCTGTGCGTATCCGTGTTCGTAGCCAAACAGCTCAGGTTTGAACATATAGGTGAAACGCGCGTTGAGCTCGGGGCGGGTGTTGACGTACTCGCTCACCTTCATGTGCCACGACGGGTTGTGTTCGATCGACACAAGCTGCTGGTCTCCCGTCATAGTCTCAAGCCATTTGACCGAGGATCCTCCCGATCCCCACTCAACCATGAGCCCGTCGCTGGGCATGCTTTGAATGCAGCCGGTGATGTAGTTCACCTCGTCCGGCTGCATCTGTATCTCTGTCATTGGACCGTAGTTCACTGGAATGCTCATAACAAATCTTTCTAATCAGGCGTCGCGTGAGATGTAGTGCTGACGAATCTTAGTAGGCTTGAAGTACTTATCGACGACTTCCATCGCGGTCTCCGCGGCGTAGGGCTTGCAGCTGAAGATGTCGATGTAGAAGTTTCCGTCGTTCTCACAGAAGTGGCCGGTGATGTTCGACGTCTCGATCATCTGGCAGAAGCTGATGCCGGCTTTGTCGGCAGAGTGAGTCGCGAAGCGCTCGATCCATGGGTCGCCGAAAGCTACCATGTCGATGGCCCAAACGAGCTCGGTGATGAACTCGCGCACGTTTTGCTTCGATGAGATGAGCTCTTTGTCGCCGGCGGTGCAGTCGAGAAGAAGGTGGTAACCCCAAGTGCTGTGATTCATTTTTCTTTCTTTCTCTGGATAGATGTAAAACATTAAGACCTCATCGCTGAGTGGTTTATTTAACGCAAGTCTATAAAAAGTACCCTGTATTGAGCGTTTTGTTCAACGTAGCTTCCGTGCCTAAAGGTTCGCGTTGGACCGTAGGCTACAAAGAGCGTCGATCGATCCAACACGTCTTTGGGAATATTGTCGAGAAGCATCTTTTGCGAGTACTCGCCGGTGATGTCCTCGATGACGTAGAACTTCTTGGCGAATCGCTTGAAGTTGTCGAACGTTTGAAGCTGAGCCGCCCAGTGGTGAAGACCGTCGTCGATCACTACGTCGTACTGACGCTTGATGTACCTGTCTGTCGACTCCTTGGATCTTGAGTCGAACGTGTAGATGTTGAATTGCTCGGCGACGTCGGCGCCGAATCGCATGTCGTAGTCGACCGCTTCGATCGTGGCTTCTGGCCAGATCATCTTCCAAGCTTTAAGTGATTGTCCGAGGTAGACACCGATCTCAAGAACTGAGTCGACGTCTACCCCGTTAAGCATCTGAGCGTAGAAGTCATGGTACCCGTGATTCTTCTTGGTCGTACCGCTAGCTTCAAACGCCCTTTTGAATTCAATCATCAATTCATCCGTGCCATGACCAACCTACAGTATGGTGTAGGCTTCTTAGGTTTATAGGTGCTTCCGCTGCTGTATATCGCGGCGGCGTGGCACAGGTCGTTGTTTGACTCATCGAGCGCCCATCTTAAGTACATCATCGTGTACTGTAAGTTTACTTCAGGGTCTTTCAACGAGTCGCATTTTTTCTTTAGACCAAGACCTTTGGCGGTTGAGCAGAGTATCTGCCCTAAGCCATACTCACCCTTTTGTCCTCTGACCGTCGGGTTGTATCTTGATTCTACAAAGATAATCGAGTCTGCAAAGTGTATTGGAACGTTGTATTGTGCGGCGTATTTCTGAATCAGCGTTTGTATCTTTTCGGAGTCTTGCGCTTGTGTGGTTGATGCAGAAACGATAATACTTAGCCCCGTTGCCAGAGCCACTATTAGTTTCTTCATTTTTTCTCCTTAGCATTGATGCACGGCTTCATCAGCGGTGCATTTCTCCCGTCAAGAGAAGACGAGGTAGATTATTTATATCAGTGATTTTAGCTTGTTTTTTATAGCTTGTTTAACATCGTCAAAGCTGGCGTCTTCTATTTCTATGCCTAGAAAATTGTTCAAAAGCTTTATATTTGAATTAGTATATTCGACAATCGCCTCTTTGTCAAGGTTTATTTTCATATTCAAAGACTCAGATAAGATACGTTCTATTTCTTCGATTCCATTGTTTTTAGTTTGTAGAAACAACTTTCCAACATCCAATAAAACACAGGAATCAAATGGTTTTGGAGGCTCTATCTTACCATCTAACGAGTTCAAGCTCTGTTTAATTAATTCTGGATAGCTGAAGCGATCTTTCTTACAGTCCATGAGCATTTCGAAAAGTAAATGATGCTTTGATCGCATGGAGTGTTCGGAGCTTAAGAGAAAAAATATTGTTTTATCATATACATCGTATATGCTAAAACCACTAAATTTTCTAGAATAATGTGAGTTAATTACGTTGTATCCGTCTTTAAGTCTAAGTCTTTTTTTAAGATACAACGTCAGATTTCTACAAAACACCGAACGATCATTGTCGTAGCAATCTATGTACATCCTCTTCACCAGTTTACCGAACTCAGCGTCTTCTTTATTGCCGGTGTTTTCAAAAAGTTTAATGTTCAGAAGTACATCGAAGCCTTGATCATAGGCTTTCATCAGTGTGTTTATAGTATATCTTTCAATTCCAAGAACACGAGTATCAAATCCATATTCATTCTTATCGTTTATAGGCGTGAACTGCGGCGAGTTATAATCTATGCTTTTCCTTAAGATATTAGCGAAGAACGAACCGCCGTAGCCACCGTAATATCCTACGACAACTAGCGTTTTATCGTTGACGCTTAACACGCACTTCGCCTTCTATGAATTTGATCGACTTCTCTATCTGAACTTTCTCAGTTTGTTGCATGAAGTCGTCGCCTAAAATCCCTTTGATGATATCGATGTTTCTATCGGCGTATTCATAAAATTTGGTTCTGTCTAACACAACGGACTTTCCTATTGATTCAGAAAGTTTACGTTCAATCTCTGAGAAGTGATCATAGTCTCTGTTAAAGATAAGTTTACCCATGTCAACATGAATAGAAGAGTCATCAAACGGTGAGGGCGATATTACATCAATAAAATCTTTCTTTATCTGTTCCAACGTAAGAGTATTTTTTTGAAGCACTTTATCGGTTTCATCGTCTTTTGTTTTATAGTGATATAGAAGGTGAAAATACCTTGCGTGTCTTTTGTTTTCTGTAACGATATGAAGAATAGTAGAACCAGGAAAGATGTCGTGAATGTCAACGTCTTTATATCTATAAGCGTAATGAATAGACGCAATAAGATACTCGCTCTTCTGTAGAGTCATTAAATCAGAAAAGTAACTTTTAATGTTTTCAATAAATGCTTGTTCATCTTCATCGTCGACAATTTTATATAAATTCTTAGCATATACGTAACACGCATCTAACTTTTTTTCAGTGATCTCATTAAGCTCTTCTTTTGAGATCACTCCTTTTCGTATGTCAAAAAGTTTTCCAAAGGTCTTAACATACATCGTCTTGATGTCTTTATTGCTATAGTAGTATATGTTGATCTTATTATCATGTTCTAAAATATGGTCTACATCCAGCGCACGCGCGATTAAACCGCAGAAGAAACTTCCGCAGTATCCACCTTGATAGTTGACAAGAATTCTTTTGTTCATTTTTTTATGTCACCGAAAGCTATGATTGATCTCTTGTATTCACCAAGATGATCTGGAAGATCTGGTGTTGAAAGGAACCAAGATGAGCTGTGCCACCGCTGGGTGTCAAATATCAGCATAGTGCCAAGTTTCCATTCATACTCCTCATGCACTTTGAGGTCGGCATACTGTTTGTAGTAGAGCGTACCTTTTGGATTATGCTTTAAACTAAGCAGATCATACTCATATTTATCGCGATATTCAACTATTTCGCCGGTGTCAAGATAACGCATGTCACCGTTCTTAAACATAAGCTTCCTGTACTCGGTCTGAACGCGATCGTAAGTCACCGTGTAGGGGACTTTATGTGTGTTATAGGCGAGAGGTATGATGACGCCGACAACAGTCTTGCACCCCTCGTTGTATACGGCGCCGTCGGTGTGCAGACCTGCCGGCTCGCCTGAGTTGAAGTACTCGACGTGCCATATCAGCTTCTTGAGGAAGTGATTGTCGAAGTATTCGATAAGCTTTCGCCTGCTTTCGCCCTCGACATTGTAGAACTTATTGAGGCCCTTCGATCCAGTCACCTTCGCGCTTGGACCGTTGAGCGCGAGCTCAGCTTCATCTTGGAATGATTTTAAGTCAAGGTCGAAGTCAAAGCTTCCAAAGTCAATCATTTCTTTCATTCTTCTCGATATCATTGAGACCAGCGTCGGTGCCGCGGATGTCAAACGTTCCGTCGATCAATAACCTAAGCGGCGTTCGAATCCCGTAGTATTTACCACCACGCCTTCCGAGATGTATACTGTCGGTCTCCTCAAGCTTGAAGTCTTCACACACTTTAGAATATAGGTCGCCGTAGTTCTTCCACCAGAAGTCGGCTCCGAACCTACGCATGCTCTCGACGCCGAGCCACATGTCTGATACGTTTACGTAGCCGAAGTCGTTCATGATTGAGATCGGTCCGTTCACCTTCTCGCGCGTGTATCGTATCCCTATCCTGTTGCTGCCCATGCCGAGCGCTTTTGATAAACTGACGCTGACCGACTTGATGGCTGGATGTGAGACGTCGAGCTCAAAGTTCTTGCACTGACCGAACCACGCCCCATCAATGTGTATTGGGATCTTCTTTGCCAAGCAATGATCGAGCAAGTCTTCAAAGTCTCTGTGACCGTTCGTTGTTATGCAGCTCGGCATCGACACGACGAATACGTCGCCCTCGAAGAGCTCGCTGTGATGACTGACCTGCTTGACTTTATAGTCAGTCAGCCTTCGGTGATACTTGTACTCGCCGTTCATCACGGCGATCCGTCCCTTGTGGGCCCAGTGAATCTCGTCGAGCTGGTGTGTCGTCCCAAGGATCACGTCTCTTCTTGGGAAATGCTCGAGTCCATAGTACTCGACGAATCGGTGTGATCTTATCCATTCATCGATCTCCCTTAAGAACAGCTGCGTGTATTCATTGAAGTCTTGCGGATAGTCTTTCATCGACAAGGAGCTGCGAAGCTTGACGAACTCAGACACGTACATGGGTCTATGTCTCTTGGTTCCCAAGTGCTCCTCGGTCAAATCTTCATAGTTCATTTTGTTCTCATCTCTTCAAAGATCTTTTTTCGCGCAGTCCTAAATTCGATAAGAGACATATTCCTGTAGTTCTTACCGAAACCATCGACTAAAATCTTTTCGTTGCTTTGGCGGTAGACGTTCAACACTTCTCTATCAAATTTAACCTCAATTCCAAGCGAATCTGTCAAGATCGATTCGGCTTCATCATCGTAGCTCGAGCCGAAGAACAGCTTGCCTGAGTCGACGATGGTCACGTCGCAGGGAAGCTTATTAACCATAGGAGGATCGTCCATGAAATCATACCAATCAGGTGCGTTTCTTATTAGTCTGAATCGTTGCTTGTACCTCGCAAGGTAGAAGAAGTACGCGTGACATAGCGGGTCTTCAGTCATCAGCTGAATCGTGGTCGACGGCTGATAGACGTCAGCTAAAGTGAATCCATCAAAGTAGTCGTAGTAGTGTATGCTCGCGACGGTGTTTCTATCGTAAACGTGTAAGTTGGCACCAATGTAGTCGCGCACGTTTCTAATGAACTGATCTCGGTCTTCATCGTAGCAGAAGTCGTGTATTCTTCTGGTCCAGTCTAAGTATTCGAGGCCGGTCCTATCCATCTGATCGATGGCCATGATGTATTTGTGCCCGTTGTATCGCCTGAATACTTCCTCGAGTCCCTTGATGCCGTGATCGATGAAGGCAGTGTTCTTAAAGACGCAGCGATTCGTGTCGTCTTGGTAAGAAGGATCAACGTTGCCCAGTGCTTTATTCAAAAGGAAGCAGAAGAAGTCGCCGCAGTTTCCACCCTTATACGTGACGAAGATCAACCTGTTGGTCATTGAAGCTCTTGGCCAGAGGCCACTCTCCTAAAAAGCTCGAGCTTCCTCTCCCTGAAAGACGCCGCGTCTAGCGATTGAAAGTCGTCGCCGAAGTACTTCGCGAGCACTTCAACGTTGTCTTTCCTGTATCTTTTCAGCTCATCGATGTTTATCTTCACTTCACGTCCGATGATTTCAGAGAGCGTATCCGATATCGTATCGTCGAGCGAATCCTCAAAGAACAGCTTGCCGGCGTCGATGATCCTAGAGTTCGATATAGGTTCGCAGTCGAACACTTCCTTCTTCATCACTCGAGCGCGCTTAAGAACTTTGAAGTTCGTCTTGATCTGTGAGAAGGAATGGAAGTACTGAAAGTATAGATCATTCTCCGTCTTAAGCGTGACGATGCTCATCGGGCTGTGTATCTTACCAACGTCGAACGCCGGAAACTCACCCATGTAGTGAAGGTTTCCAACGTTGTATCTGAAGGGAAGCCTCAGGCCGCTCGTGATGTGATAGATTATGTTGTCGATGAAGAACTGTTCGTTCTCATCGTAGCACATATCGTAGATCGTCTTGATCTCATCGACCCATTCAGCTTTACCCAGAAGCTGGTCGATGAGTTGAACGCTGTCTTGACCGTAGTAGTATGAGAATATGTGGTGAAGGCTTTTAATCTGATTGTTGCAGGACGAGAATACGTAGTTGTCGAACCAGTAACGATTGTTCCCGTCCCTCGATTGAAAGCTAGAGTTACCTAGGGCTTCATCGATGAGTGCGCATAGGAAGTCACCCCCGTAGCCACTCCTGTAGCATACGAGGGTGAGGTGTTTCTCATCAGCTTGGGTCACCAAAGAATTCTTTGAGATTTGCAGGCTTGAAGTTGCTTCCAGCTGCGACCGCGCACGTGATTTTCTTCTCCTTATCCAAGGAGACCGCGGTCCACGAAAGAGTCGACGCGTTTAAGTAGATGACGAGGTGACGACCAAGGTTGTCGTCCATCTCGATGAACGGCTTCTCGCTGTAGTCTTTCTCAAGAAGCTTATGAACTTCGTTGGCGTCGCTGCAGGGTTGAGCGAACGCCGGCGTGGATAAGATCAATGCTATGGGTAACAGGTATCTCATGGGATCCTCCCAAGTTGTCGATCTGCTATTTAATGGTGCTGCCTGACAGGATTGAACTGTCGACCTCTTCATTACCAATGAAGTGCTCTACCACTGAGCTAAGGCAGCTTGGCGATCACGGGATGACTCGAACATCCGACCCTCGGTTTAGGAAACCGATGCTCTATCCTGCTGAGCTACGTGACCTCGTCCGGCCAGTCCCTGTAAAGGGCATGCTGGATGTCGTCTCCTACGAACTGATTGAATGAAACGTGCTTCCTCTCGAGATCACCCTCGCGCTTCGCGACGCGCTTGAACGCGTTGTCCATCTGCGCCATGTCGGTGAACTCCATCATGATGTGCCACTCTGGAATGTCTAAGCTGCGGAAGCCCATCTTACAGCGGGTGATGCGATAGGACACCATCTTACCCTCTTCGACCAAGTGATCTAGGAACGATCGCATCCTCGCGACCCACTTGTCGTCGGAGATGTCGCCGGCCTTGTTCGCCCATACGTGATAGATGTCCATTATATAGGTCCTAGCTCCTCGTAGCCGTCGATGGTGCTCTTGTATTCAGCCGCCTCACCGAGGTACATGTACTTGAATCCCTTGTCCCTGTAGAGGGCGCACTCGTGCTTCAAGCTCTCTATGCCTAGGCGAAGCTTAGGGTTCTCATAGTCCCAAGCGAACTGAACGCACTCAACGTTCTCATAATCGTGTATCTTTATCAGGCTGAACGCGATGAGTCGCTCACCTTCGTAGTAGCCTATGACGTCGCTGTGAAGGTCGGTGTACTCTCCGTAGAAGATCGGCATGACGCTCTCGAACTTCTTGTAGCGACAGTACTTCTTATAGATCTCGTTTAGAAGATAGACGTCGACGTTATGAAGAAACTTCCATCCCTGCTCGAACGTCTTGTACTTTGTCGCTCTCAAGTTTATTCGCGAGTACTTTGGCATAGTGTTTATTATAAAAGTAGATCTTCGACATGTCGGCGGTGTAGTACCAGAACCGGTTCTTCTCCTCTTTATTTAATGAGTCGAACCAGTCCCAAAACGCGCGCTTGAATCGTTCATCTTTGTCTAGGTTCGTCGAACTCATACTTGTACATGCCCTCCCACTGACCCTCGGTGACGAGCGTCGGACCCGACACCATGATGAAGCCATACTTCTTGGCGTAGGCCTTCATCTCGTATCGGGCCGGAAGCTCACCAAAGACGTAGCGAACCCGTCGGATCATGTCAGACTTCGACGAGCGTTTCGTCATACATCTTCTCAAGTTCAGACAGCCTGTTCCAAAGAACGTTGACCGTCGTGTGCAGGTGACCGGTGTCTTCGGGCTGGATGCGGCTGCGAAGGAGAAGGATCTCGGTGTGCAGCACGTCCATGTAGTCCATGATCCGCTGCCTCTTATTGTAGCTGGACGAACCGTACTTCAAGTAGTTCTCCATGATCTCTTCTTCGGTGTAGACGTCGTCAGCCATCTTGTACTCCCTGATCAATAACAAAGTTACGTTCAATCTCATCTGCTTGCTCGCGAAGCATCTTCGCGTACTCATGCACCAGCTCGACGACGTCGGCGGAGTCGTAGCCTAAAGTTCCCTTGAGGCTGACGATGCGCTCGAGGCGCTCGGCTATAACTAATAGATCGTTCATGTCAGCGCCCCGTGAAAGGAACTGAGACTTCGTGGACGTAGACGTCGAAGCGCGAAGCGTGCTCGGGACGAATGTCCTGTGAAGTCCACTGATAGTGCGGTCCACCCTTCTTATAGAGGTGTGCGTACGGGCTGTTCTTGCCGAGACGGCCGCGAACGCGAACACGCAGACGCTTGGTATAACGCGGCGTTTTTGAACCAGAAGCGAGAAGCGAGGCGTCGTATGCGCGACCAAACATGTTACCGATCTTGGCTTGAGTGCGATACATCTCAATGACTTTGTCATCGAGACTTTGAACGGTGCATCGATAGGTTGAAGTTCTCATAGTATAGGTCTCCGTTTGATTTGCCATTATCTAGATATTACAACAATCTTGGAGAAATGTCAACCGTTATTTTCCTAGGGCTAACCCATTGAAAAATAACGGTTTTTCTGACACCTTACTTTATCTGAGAAACGACCTTCGAGACCTCAGCCTTCTTCTCAGGGCTCAGTGGCTTATAGTCCAGATCCAAAGCCTGCTGGTCTGAAGCCAGACAGAAGCTGAAGAAGTCGATCGCCTGCTTAGCTGCAGCGGGATCGTCGTTTGTTTTATACATCACCGCGTATACGGTCGCCACTATCGACGTTGGGATGGCAGCTACGGTAAGCTTGTTCTGCTTCGCGTACGATAGTTCTACGTATCCGATGGTGCCGTTGGTCTGCTGCACGTTTGAAGCTACACCGTCGTTGCCCTTCGCGCCGACTGTGTTTCCCGGCCACTCAACGGTCGATCCGAAGCCGACTTCCTTCTTCCAAGATTCGTTTGAATCCGCGAGGAACTTGGTGAAGTTCCAAGTAGTGCCTGATCCATCGCTCCTGCGAACCTTGATGATCGGAAGATCGGGGAGCTTCGCGCTTGGGTTTAGATCGGCGATCTCCTTATCGTTCCACTTCTTAATCTTATCTGCGTAGATCTTCGCGATAACGTCGACGCTGAGGTTGATCTTATCGACTCCGGCAACGTTGACCGCGATGACGATCTCACCACCTACCATCGGGAACTGAACCTGATTCTTTTTGTCGAGATCTTCCGGCTTCATAGGAACGTCGGTCGCTGCGAACACGACGGTCTTGTTGTCGAGCTGCTTCACGCCGGCGCTGCTACCCACGCTCTGGTAGTTTATCCTGTTTCCAGTCTTCTTGCTATAGTCGTTCGCCCACTTAGAAGCGAGGGGGAAGAAGAATGATGATCCGGCACCGGTGGCTTCACCGGCGTAGACTTGTGTTGACATCAATGTTGCGATCGCGATCGCTGCAATTTTCTTTAACATACGTAGTTCCTCATGCGCAGCCCTATTGCTGCATCCGTATATATTTCGCTTATATTACAGTAGGATGACAAAACGGCTATAGAGCCATCTTTCTACGTAAATTTGTTGTGGAGTAGCTGTGTTTTCGACTATTGTAGAACAGTGTGACATTATTGTCGATGCACCACTGCTTTCCCGTGAAGTCCTTATCCATGTAGTCTTCGCCGACGAACCTGACGTCGATCTTCTGGCTCGCGAGGAGGTTCATCAGGTCTTCCTCAGTCGAGTAGGGGATTATCTCATCAACGTACCTGCAGCCCTTGAGCTGAGTCCAGCGCTCGTACATTCCCTGCGCCGGCTTGTTCTTTGTGTCGGGTCGATCAAGTGTCGGATCGGACTGAAGGCCTACTATCAGGTAGTCACAGTTCAAGGCGCACTCCTTCAACATGAGGATGTGGCCGGAGTGCAGCAAATCAAAAGTTGAGCAGGTGAATCCTATCTTCATATCAAATCTCCAATTATTTCTTTAAAGTGTCCTTCATATCATACTCAAACCTGTCATCATCAGAAAGAAGCCAACGAGGCTGATTCTCTACGCTGAAGTACTCAGTTCCTAACTTTCGCTCGATTATATTCTGTCCCCACTTAGTAACAAAAGACGGCTCAAAAAGTTTAACCCTGTTGTTAGGTTGTATGGCGTAGTTGCCATTGTCGAGCTGAATCACATGACCGCACTTGTGTTGTCCCGGAATCTCAGAGAAACCAACGTCGATGACGTTGGAGTCCTCGTTCGCCCAGTCAAGGGTGAATAGATACTTACCGAACACTTGATTCTTATACCTATCCGTGTAGCACATACGCTTCTCCTTAAAGAAGTCGATGCGACTAACGGATATGTGATAGGAGAAGCTGTCCCACAAGACGAGGTTGTGTGCTTCCTGCTGCTCGACGTCAGGTCGTGAGCAGAAAGCGTGAATTGGCATACGCCACCAGACGCCGCCGTCTTCCATGATGAAGTTGAATAATGGTATTCGATGCGGGATGGATGACACCGCGACTATAACTGCCGGAAGATAGGTGTCGGTCGACTCAAATTTATGCGGCCTATTTTGCAAGAAGTTTGAGCGTACGTAACACTCGATCGGTGGAACGTTTGCGTTTATAAAGGCCATATTAACCCTTTACTATAAATAGTGTATACTATTATTTACAACATCTTTTTCATGCCTATGCTGCATTGATTGAGTGACTCGTCATCCAACCAATGAGGAAATAGACATGTTTAAGAAATTCTACGCGCTGGTCGTCTTGGCCGCGACGATGCTTTTTGCGCCCTCAGCTTTCGCGCAGTTCAATTCAGGTTCCAACTACAACACCGTCAACATGAGCTATCAGGCTAATTCAACTATTAGCCAGAACATCGTGTTCGACTCAAATATGCAGGCCGGCGGAACCTTCGACTTCTCCGTCAACGCCCACGCCGGCGGCGGCCGCAACCTGCAGCACGACACCGGTAACGTGAAGCTTGAGTTCTATAACTCATCTGGTGTTTTGATTACGTCGACGCAAAGCACTTATTCAAACAATCTTCTACAGATGAATTCATGGTCTTCTGCTCCTGGAGACAACTCCGAGCCATGGACTACTATAACACATACTTATACTCTTTCAGCATCGGATGCAGCACAGACTGCTTACGTTAAAGTAACACTCATAGGTACAGACAGTTCGTGGTGGGCCGGCAACTACGGTCCACAGTGGCAGATGCCTACTTTGACGTTCAACGGCGGTACCGCAAACATCCTCTACAACCCTGAGTTCGGCGTTGACCCTAACGGCGTTCAGGCGCAGGGCTGGGCCTCAAGCACCAACTATTCAGGCGTCTGCGGTACCGTCAGTGGATCAGCTGCGTGCGTCACCAACGCTTCAGGCGTCACGGCGAACATGAGCGGCGGCGGATACAGCGCGACTGGTGGTACCACGACCGGACAAGCGGGCGGTTACACCTCCACTTTGACATCTACAACGATCCTCGCAACCGTAAACAACGGCGGTGTTGCACCGAGCGGCGGTGGATCGCCTACAGTCGTAAGCACGGCACCGGGAACACCAACCGTCACTTCAACTTCAACGACAGGTGCTACCGTCACGACTTCGGTGAACACCTACGGTACTCCGGTGGTAACATCGTCTGACTCAGACGCAGCTACACGTGAGGGCAACACGGTCATCGTCAATAGGACAACGACGACAACCACCACTACTCCGGTCACCACAGTCACCACGGCGACGACACCGGTGACTACCAACACCACGACTACACCTAACACCGTGACTACGTGGAGCAATGGCACCACGACCACTGCGGCCGGAACGGCGACCACGACTTCATCGGTCACCAACACTGTGGTCACCACGACTTCGTTCTCAAACCAAGTCACGACCAACGTCACCACTTCCAGCGATTCGGCTTCAGTGGCCGGTATGCAGGATATGATAGACGCGGCGATAGTCAACCCATTCATGATCGACCCATTCAATACCCCGAACGGATCATGGGCGGCTCCGACCTTCGTCACGAGCAGCACCTCAGGATCCCTCACGACCAAGGCGTTGAGCTTCGGTCACCAGATGTCTGGCGAGGGTAACATCCTTGGGTTCGCCGGTCAGGCCGGTGGATTGGAGAGCGGCAACTACAACAACTCTCTTATGAGCGGCAATAAGTATGCCGGCAGCGTCTACGTGGTAACCAACATGGATCCCGTGACGGTGAAGGGTACGATCGGCTACTCGATGATGGAGTACAACAGCCGCGTGTTTATATCTTCCTTGAACTTGGAGAACAGCTCCAAAGCCAAGCAGTCTCTGTACTACGGTGACATCGCTCTTTATTCGACCAATGAGATACTCGGCGTTCAACCGTTCATCGGTTCGACTTTCATCACAAGCACTATCGACTCGGTCAATGAAAGCGGAAGTTCGCTCTTGTCGAATCCACCTGAGACCGGATCTAAGTCCTACGTCAATCCATACGTAGGCGCTAGGAAGACGATCGGTGAAGACGTCACGATCGAGGTGAAGACTATGCAGACCGCTCAATACGGTCAAGTGACCGGGGCCAAGGTGATCGTCAAGAAGAAGATCACCAACAACGTATACTTCAACGTCTCGGCAGGATACGATCAGGGTACCAACTACGGTAACTCATACATCATGGCCGGACTTGTGATTAAGTTTTGATGATAAAAAGGGAGGGCAAAAACCCTCCCTTTCTTTTTGGAGCGGGCAAGGGGAATTGAACCCCTGACCAACAGTACTGCCTACCGAATTCTTATCAGCCGTTTTCAAACCTGACAATTACACCGTCGACTGAGTTGTTGATGATTACTAAGACTGTGTCGCCGTCGCGAGATACTACCGGCGTTCCATCGGGCCATGAGAACACAAACTTACCCTTCGCAAGGTCTTTAAGCTCAAACATAACTTCCGAGTACTTCCTGCCGATGTACTTATCAAATTCCTGTAAGTCTTTCATCTGTACCCCTAAGATTGGCGAAGGTGCAAGGATTTGAACCCTGACTAACGGAGTTGGAGGCCGTTGTGCTACCGTTACACTACACCGACTTAAACTTTTTATTTATTAAGACGCCGCCGTACGTACCTGCCGCGGCTCCCAACGTAGCCGGAATCAATATCCATGCGTCTCCAACGTAGCTGATGGTGACCCAGCTCGCCGCAACATATATGACCGCCGCGTAGCCGGAAGCTATGATTGGTCTGTCGTTCTGCACACTCTTGATGTAGATCGCGTGCAAGATATCGACCGAGAACATACCAAAGAAAGCTACGAACCACTCAAACATATCGATTCCTTAAAACTGGGCGGGAGTTGAGGATTGAACCTCAATTACGGCGATTGTTTCCAGCACGCCCTCCCGATGGTCTGCCTAGTAGGATTTGAACCTACGACCCCTTGACTCCAAATCAAGTACGCTACCAGACTGCGCTACAGGCAGATGGCTCCGGAGGCTGGATTCGAACCAGCGACCCTTCGATTAACAGTCGAATGCACTACCGCTGTGCTACTCCGAAATACTAAAGAGGGGGCCGAAGCCCCCTCAATGTTTAGGCTAACTATATATCAAGCAAACGCTTCAGCGCCGAGAACGGCGTAGCCGGCTGCAACCACGCGGCGGCTGGGTGTACCGACGCGATACTTCGCGGTCGTGCCGAGAGCGGTCTTGCGATTGTTCAAGTAGATCGCGTGACCTTCCTTGCGGAGGTGCGTGATCATGGCCGTCGGATTGGCCACGCCGTAGCGCGACTTAATCTGCTTGGCGGTGAGCTCCTCACCGTTGTACAATGCGTCAAGTACTCGTTCAGTGCTAGTCATAATATACTCCATGTTAAAAAGGACTGAGTCCCACTTTCAAATAATAACTCAGTAGAAAAAAATTGTCAACAACTTTTTTTCTGAGAAGCGGTGGTTTTTCTTGTGTCAGGAAAACCACCAAACCCCGTATAGACAGCCCATCCCACGTTTCGTCTACAGCGGAAGCAGAGTATAACGAGCATGAGGCCCGTGTGGGTCTGCTTTATCTTTTATATATCACGTAGAAGTAAATGTCAACTAATTTTTTATTCTAGATTTATATTCCTGCATCGACACGACGTTGTCTGAGACTTTGACTTGAGTGTATTCTTTCAACACGAAAGCTCGATCCTCTTTGCCCTCGGGAATCTCTGATCCGAGAAGCTTGAAGATCTCAGACTCGTACACTACGGTTCTTCCGGCGGCCTGCTGCTGGACCAAGTAGGTCATGATGTAGTCGGCTACCACTTCTGCGTAGTCGTCGTTATCGTTGTCGACGATCATGTGATGAACTCCTTGAGCCTGCGCTTGCGATCCTCGTCGGCGGCACCGAACGTGGTCTTGTTGAATACCGGTGTGTCGTCCATGATCCCGTCCTGAGCTGAGTCTTCGGTGTTGTAGAGACGCATCTTGGCTCGGTCGATCCCAACCACGAAGCGTCGGTGAATCGTCGGATCGTTGTAGCGATTCTTGAGCTGCTTGACCATCAGCTGCGATAAGTCTTCCATCTCCTCGGTGGAGATCAGGGCGAACATCAAGTCGGCGGTTGCCGGCAGACCGAAAGACTCAGAGGTATCGGTCAGCTCGACGTCGGAATTCCCGTAGCCGCCTCGAGTGGTTTGAGTGGCGGAGACCACTGGAACGTTGAACTCAACGGCGAGGCCGCGAAGCTCCTCGGCGATCGCCTTGATGTATGTGTACGAGTTTACGTTGGCGCCGGCCTTGATGCGACTCGACGAGCAGATGTTAAGGTAGTCGATGTAGATGATGTCGGGCACGAAGTTTCGCTTGATGCGAAGCTCGTTGAGAAGGTGTCTGAAGTTCGCCGAGCCCGCTGAAGCGGTGGGATACTCCTTGATGATCAACTTACCGACTGTCTTCTCCTTCACCCGTGCGATCTTCTTGTCGTAGGCGTCTTTAGGTAGAGTCGCGAGCTCGTCGACCGTGACGTTGAGCAGGTTCGCGTCGATGCGCTCGGCGATCTTCTCCTCGGCCATCTCCATCGTGATGTAGAGTACGTTCTTACCCTGCGTCAGATTATGAGAAGCACAATGGCACATGAAAAGAGACTTGCCCACGCCCGTGCCGGCCAAGGCAATGTTAAGAGTCTTTCTAACAAGTCCGCCCTTAGTGATCTTATTGAAGTACTCGAGGTCGAATGGTATATGCTCTTCCCTGCGATGATAGAAATCGTATCGATCGTCAGCGTTAAGAAAGTAGTCGTGGCCAATGCTAACGTCAAAGCTGACGCCAAGGGCATCTGATAGGAGAGTGGGTATAGCTCCAGTAGAGCTCGCTCCAGACTTGTCGTCGATGATCTTGATCGAAGCCATGATAGCATTGTAGATAGCCTTCTCTTGACAGAACTTCTCGGTCGAGTCGAGCAGCCACTTGAGCTCGGTGTTGTCGACCTGCAGGTCCTCGATGAGTCGCTTCGACTCCTTGAACGAGTTCTCAGTCATACCGTCGCGGTTGTTGAGCTCGATCATCAGCACCTCTTTAGTAGGTGTGCTGTTGTACTTCTTGACATAGTCGTCGATCAGGCGATAGACGGTCTTATCGGCCAAGTTGTGGAAGTACTCGTCCTTGAGAAAGGGAAGCGTCTTCCTCGCGTACGACTCATTGTATATCAGGTGAGAGAGTATAGTCTGCTCAATCATTATCAACTTTCATGTGTGCGTGGCATGTGCGGCGGTAGCCTTCATCGGTCGGCCATCCGCAGCTCGCGTCCTTGTAGCAGTCGTGCTCGTCACACATCCCGAGGATATGCTTGAGTGCTGAGTACTCATGCTCGCGAACGATCTTTTTGATCTCATCCATCTGAGATATATCAAACTCGTTGGATATTGTCAACCCATCGTTGCACAGGGGGACGTAAGCTTCAGGCCCGAATCCAAGGCGATCATAGATCAAGTAGCGATAAGACCCGCCCTCTCTCGCTTGTTCGACAACATGTTTGAAGACCCACTGAGTTACGGCGAGCTTGTGCTCATTGGAAACTTCAGGCAGCAGGTCTTCAAGTGAAAACAACTCTTTACTGTTCATTTGTTGAAGCTTTCTATGACTGCTTTCCTACCGTCGACGTTGTACTGGTTGTCAAAGATTAAGATGGCTTTGCGGAGCATACCGACGGCCAGAAGAAGCAAGTCGTTCTGGTCGTCGCACATCATTATCTGAGTTTCTACCGGAAGCATTAAGCGCTCGATGCGCCTCTCAACATGCGGGTAGTTAGCTTCAGTCATCGTCGTCCTCGATCAGTGGTTCGTCGTCGTGATTGACGAGTGAGCCGGTTGCGATTGTGTACTTCTTCTTGATCCATTCGGCGAAGTCCGTCGTCGAGAGCAGGGTCTTCCAAGCGTCGCCGTTGTCCTCGATCTCTGAGGCTTTGAACTTCGGACCGGTGAGCTCACCAGTCGAGCGATCGACGAACTGATAGGACTGTGCGGTAGGCTTCGCGATGTATCCACCCTCAAGCGCCAAGTCGAGCAAGCCCGACCACTTCTTGATGCCGCCCTCGTAGGACACTGTGATCGGGATCTTTGACTTCTCCTTGACGTAGCGAGACTTCTCAACGTTGATGACGAAGTTGTAGCCGGTGATGTCCTTGCCGTCTTTCTCCTGCTGACGACCAAGGATCCAGATCGTGTCGGCTGAGTAGTAGATGCCGGTGCCGCCGGAGACGATGTCGCGCGGGTACATCGCCATCTCCTTGTACGTGTGATTGACCACGATCAAGGGAATATCTTTGAGCGTCAAGTGCGGCGTCACCATGCGGAACAAAGACTTGAGAGCTTTCGCGCGCGACATATCCGCGACCGACTTACCCTCGAGCGCGTCGTCGGTTTCTTTCTTCGACGCGAGGTTGCCGACCGAGTCGATGACGATGACCACCTTGTCGTCGCGACCGATCTCCTCGAGCTGCTTGACGATGTCGAACTTCAGCTTCTCGATGTCCGTGATCGGTGTGTGAACCACTCGATCCATGTCGATGTTGAACGCATCGAAGTAGCTCTTGGGTGTACCAAATTCGGAGTCATAGAATAAAAGAACGCTCTCGGGATACTGCTTCATGTAGGCGCCGGCCATAAGGAGGGAAAAGGCCGACTTGAAGTGCTTCGATGGACCCGCCATGATGGTGAGTCCCGGTGTCAATCCACCGTCGATGCGTCCCGAGAGCGCTACGTTCACCATAGGAACGCTAGTTGTGATCATATCCTTACGGTTGTAGATCTTACTTTCCGTGAGGACGGATGATTGGTCGATGGTTGAGTTCTTAATGAGTCGATTGATGAGAGACAAGTTCACGCTCCATGTTCATGATTTAAGTATATTATCCAACTTTTTGATAAAATTGTCAATCTTTTTTACGCGGTCGGGCCAAACAATATTCGGCTTCTCGGGATTGAGCTTAAGGTTGTTGAGAAGCGGCATGATCGCGTCGTAGATCTGCTGTGCTTTGCTCTGAGCGGTGTCGACCGCTTCCGTCATGTCGTCGGCGAACTCAAAGCCGAAGTCGTAGTCGTCTGTTTCTTTTGCCATTGCTGCACCTATTCGAGCCTACCGAATCCCCACTGCCTCTCGAGGCACCACCAGCACTTTCCGCAGTGTGGTTCGGTGAAGTGAATCTTGCTGTTTTCACAGCTTCTTGTTATCGCGAAGAGAGTGTCCATAAGTCCATAGCTTTCATAAAGTTCGGCTATGGCTTTCTTATTTATGTTGGCGAACGGATGGAATGAATACAGGTCTCTCGTGGGTTTAGACCCAAGATCTTTGTTTCTTGTTGAATCGCCGGTGTAGTCGGTCTTAAGCTCAACGTCTGGATTCTCAGTTATACCTGTGAAGTGCGTCTCGATTATCTCCTGCTTCCTCAAGCTTCTAACGAAGATAGACTGCTCCTCACCGTACCTCTGAGGATCTACCGGCTCAGGCTTTATCTGATGGTGATTGAACTTCACGCTCAGTTTATCTTCGACGAACTTGACCACCCTCTGCGCGAAGATGTGCTGGTGCGGCTTGATCGCGTTGATGACCGTGATAGGTATCAGGTCTACGTCTCTCTCGTGCTTCTTGTACAGTGCAAGCATGTAGGCGAGAAGGGCGCTGTCGGCTCCACCAGAGATCTTGATGCCGATCTTCGTGTATTCTTCGGGTATGTCTATGATGACGTCGCCCTGCGATGTGTGTAGCTTCATCAGAAGAAACTTTCTATCGACGCTTTCTTCTCGGTGCGCCAGCCGATCGCGTCTAGGATCGTCTTCAGCGGCTCGACGAAAGCTTTTGAGTACTGCAGCTCGTAGTCTATATACGTCTCGAGACCAAGCTCGGGAGGAAGAGCGCCGAGCGATGCGACGACGTTCTCGCGTATCGGGTTGGGAAGCTTCATGTAGCAGAACTTGATCTTGTCGCCTTCCTTGATCAGCTCATACTTCGTGCTGAGCTTCTTCTGCTTGACGTGGTGGTTGTACAGCAGCGCGCCGCGAACTTGGATCGGCGTACCCTTCTTATAGATACTGTCGCGATCCGCATACTCACTGAGGCCCTTGCATCCACGAGGGAACGCGACTTCTTCGTACGACATCTTGACGAACTCGTCACGGAACTGCGCGATGAACTTGATGACGTCGTCTTCGGTCTTACCCATGATGACCTTGAGACACTGCTTGATCTTCTCGCGACAAGCTTGAGGCGTCGAGGACCTCACCGCTTCGATGCCGACGACTTTCACCTTGGGTTCCGCGTACGCCACACCCTCGTTGTTCCAGATGTTGAGGATGTAGTGCTTCTTCGCGGTCCATATACCCTTGTCGGCGATCGCCTCGCGCTTCATCTTCATCTTCTGGGCGTAGGCATTAACCATTCCGCCAAGACGCCCGTAGCTTGACTCAATGAAAGGTTCAATCTTACTTTCAATCGCGTTGTCAAGGAATTTGACGATCTCAGAAGTCGGCGACCCCTCAAGGCCGCATTTAGAGACAAGTTTGCCAAGCGTAATGTACATAGAATCCGTATCGCATGCAATGACATAGTCGGCGTCCTTCGTCGTGAATAGCTTGTTGAGGTACTTGTTCATGTCGCGGGCGATCCACATGATCGCCAGCTGACCTGAGAGCGTGATCGACTCGGCGAGCGTGTCGTCGTACCAGCGGAAGTACTTGTTCGACAGCGCGCCGTAGGCTGAGTTCAACTGAATCTTTCGCGCGAGCTGCATGTTCTTGTTCTGCGCTATGACTTTCTCAAGCTCGGGTGTCGGAGTCTTCTGGTACTGCTGCTCGGCTTCAAGCATTCGCTTCTTATACACGACGCGGTCTTCGTACATCTTCTCCATCAGCTTAGGAAGGAAGCCCTGCTTATCGCGCTCGAACATCACGCCTGAGCCGGTCACGGTTAAGTTTCTCGCGGTCATCTCGTTGCGAACGTGAAGCTCGTCGAGGTACCCATCGAGTATCCGCTGCACCGAAGTCTCCTCGCTGAGCGGCAGCTTGCCTGCATAGGTCTCAGGAGAGATGTTGTACTGCATGATCAGGTGTGGGTAGAGCGAGTTCAAGTCGAAAGACACCACCCAGTCGTGCATGCCGAGCAGGGGATCTTTGACGTATCCGCCGATGATCTGCTTGTCCTTGTGGCTCGGGCGCTTCTGCGGGATGACGACGCGCTGGTTGATGAGGTAGTTGTGGATGATGACGTCCCAGATGCGAACGGACCCATACGCGTCGGAGAAGTTGACCTTCGCGTCGTACGCGATGGCGAACACCTGCTCGATGAGCTTCAGCTTGTCGTCGAGCTTCGATACGATCTCAACGTCGCGGATGTTGTACTCGATGAACTTCTGATAGTCTTGCTTATAGAGCTCAAGCAGCGAGCCGTGCTCGGAGTAGTCGAGCTTCTTGACGCCGAGCTCAACCTCGCCGATGTAGTCGAGTCGGTAGGACTCTTGGTTCTTAAACGAGAACTTCTTATAAGTCTCAAGGTAGTCGAGCGAGGTGATGCCGTAGATCTCATACACCACGTCTTTGCGATCGTCGATCCCGTTGCCGCCTCGAGCCGCCGACTTGCCGCGGATGATCTCGCGCTCCTCGACCATTCCCCACGGCGAGAGCTTCTTGTGCATCTCGTGTCCAAGCACACGTCGTATGCGGTTGACGATGTACGGGATGTCGAACTTATCGATGTTCCAACCTGTGATGACGTCGGGCGACAACCACTCGCTTCGCCAGACGTCGAGGAACTTAAGGAGAAGTCTCTCTTCGTTCTCACACTTCAAGTACTTGATCTTATCGTCGTTGGTGACGAAGTCGCCGCAGCCGAGCACGACGTAGATGTCGTTCTTCTTTACGGTGATCGCGGTGATCGGCTTGTCGGCCACGTGAACGTCGGGGAACCCGTCGTCGGCGGCGACCTCGATGTCGATGTTTACGACCGACACCATCTTGGGATCGTAGTCGATCTCACCGGGATAGTAGTCGTTGAGGAACGGATAGAGCCACTGCGTCATACCGTAGACTTCAAAGCCGCTGACGTTCTCATACTGGCGAAGGAAGTCGCGCGCTTCAGCGGGTCGATCGAACTGAAGCTTATCGACCGGCTGACCCTTGAGCGTCTTGAACTCGGCGTTCGGACGCTTCGAGTTCACGAATACGTACGGCTTGCATGGGATCGTCTTCATCACGCGTCGACCCTCTTCGAAGCCGCGAAGGAAGATCGAGTCGTGGAACAAGAAAGCGTTGGTGTAGAACTTTGACATAGTCATACTATAAAACACACCGGTCTAAATGTCAACTAAAAAAGGGGGATCGCTCCCCCTTTTTGTTACTTCTTTGAGCCTTCGTTGATTATAACGAGCTCATCTGCTGTATACGGCCACATGTGATCACCTCAGCTAAACTTGATGAAGCGATCGGTGATCGATGCTACGAGAAGTCTGAGGGCATCAAACATTTGTGTCCCTCGCGATCCTGTAGATCATCGACCTGTGAATGCCGATGTCTGAGAGTTCGCGATCGTTGAGCGATTCAAGCTCGCGAACAGTCTTTATTATCTTCGCGCGGCGATCAAGCCAGCGAGCTATGTTTCCTATGATCGTTTGCATTACTTGTCTTCTTTTAAAAGCTGCTTGTCGGAAGGTTTGTTCTCAGACGCTGCATCAGTAATGTCGATCTTCTTCGACTTCTTTGAGTCTGGGATGATGTTCTCAAGCCAGATCTTAAGCATGCCGTTGATGAGCTCGGCGTTCTTAATCTCCACGGTATCTGCGAGGGAGAACTTGCGGGTAAATGCGCGGTCGGCGATTCCCTTGAAGAGGAACTCACCGGCTGCTTCGTCTTCTTTGCCAAGCGCGGAGTTGCCCGAGATCACGAGCGTGCCGTCTTGGAATTCTAGATCGAGGTTGTGCTTGCCGAATCCGGCGACTGCCATCTCGATTACGTACTTGTTCTCGTCGACCTTAACGATGTTGTACGGTGGGTAGTTTGGGATCGCCTTCGATACAGTCTGCGAGAGTTCGTTGACTCTCTTGAGCATCGGCTCATAGCCGACGAAGAACTTAGAATCGAGAAACGAAAATGGGTCGAAGCTAGTCATATAGACCTCCTGTTGAAGCAAGGTTGATGTTTAGTGACCCCATTAGGCGGCCACCTGTTATATATAATACCGACTCACGGTTTTGTCAATACAAAAGTGAATAGCTCTTATCTAGATTCTACCTTCCTGAGCTTCTCATCGTGCCTCCAAGCGACCACGTCGGCGTACGTTTCTTCGGGCCATAGGTCGTAGTAGCCCGTTCTAGCGAGCTGCTGGCTCGCCCTGTCGATCTTAGCGAGCCTCTGCACGCCAACCCAACCCCACTTTCCTTGGTTCATCCGTTCGCCGAGTATGACTTCCTTGTCGTGAGGGTGATCCTCGAGCGCTATGATTCCCTTCGGCATGTAGTCCGAGTTGAACCGATGCACCTCCTCCGAGAGCCCACCGGCTTCGATCTTCTCAGGATCGAAGCCGATCATCCACACTTCCTTGTCGAAGTATGCTTCTTGAAGCAGTGCCTTCAGCTCCTCGATGCTCTCAACGAAGCTCCACTCGATCTGACCGTCGAGCATGGCCTTCTTTGCGAACGGGCACGGGATGTGCTTTAAGTTCTCGTTGTATACGCTGACCCAGTCGACGATCCACTTCTCAACGTCTTCCTTAAATTCCGTAATCAACCTGCTCCCCCTTCCTTATGGTGTCGAGCGTCAAGCAGTGCCATCCGCCGTCGAAGAAGAACCTGTGTCTTATCGGACAGTGGATCGGCTCCATGCCGTTCTCCCGTAGAACCTTGAACAGCTCCTTGCTCGCGCTGTTGACCACGACGTGCTTGTCGTCGATAACCAATACGTTTACGTCGAACACCGTCTCATCGACTTGACCGGTTAAGTTCTCAAGGAAGTACTCGACGAAGTAGGTGAAGTCGTCGTTGTCCTCTTGATCGGGAACCCACCACTTGCCTAGGTTCTTCCTGCGCAGCTTCTTGAACTTACCGACGCGGTCCCATACCGGATCGTCGAAGTAGATGACCTTCCACTTCTCAAACACGCTCTCCTGCTTGCACTCGGCTAAGAACTTAGACGCGATGACGAGTCCCGGCTTTAGAACGCCGAAGATGCTGTCGTTGTGTCCGCCTAGGTTGAGCTTATCGTACTTGAACTTAGGGTAGTTCTTCTCAAGAAATGGTACGGCGTCCTCGGTCTGAGCGACATCGACCAAGCACTTTGAGCCTATGCGCGTCAAGTTAGGGCTGCAGAAGCCGGTGAGCATGGTGCTTGCGGAGTGTCGATCGATCTCATCGTCTGACATGCGGTCGACGGCGTCGTGATCCATCGTGCGCTTAAGTCTAGATAGTATGTTTTCTCTACCGCGACGAAACTTGGTGTTGTCGTCGCTGAGTGAGTCGTCGACGCTATCAACGCCGTAAGTCTCCTTAAGCTTCTCAGATATCTTCTTAGAAGCGTACGTTGGATCGCTAACGAAGATCTTATCTCCCATGACTATGATGTTGTCTCGAGGCTCAAGCGGAGGCGCCGGAAGCATGTTTGCTTTCAGCGGGTAGTTGTGCTTGTTTGATCCTTCGAGACTCAGCCTGCCGTATATGTCGACGTAGTCGAGGATGCTCTCCTTGTAGCCGAGCTCCTCCGGCGTGTACTGCACAACTGAGACTCCGTGTGACTTCATCTTCTCTTTGAAGTTCTCTAGGTCTTCCTGCGTCTCGTCGGCGATCTGTACGAGCACGTCTCTGATCCTAGGGTTTCGTATATCCTCAAAGAAGCTCCTGTCGTAGAAGCTGCCGAGGACCAACTCCTGAAGCGGCTGAAACTCGTCCCAACTGTTCACCATTATGTTTCACCTTTATAAATACTATGCGATGTATTTAATAGTAAGAAGAAGATTCACATCAGGGCAGGTTTACTTCAGCGTCTACAGTAAGTCTGGAGCGCTTGTTTTTTTAACAAAAAAATCACAGATAGCCGAGAAGCTTCGGCTGCGACTTGAGAGAGATACAGAATGATTTGGAATAAAAGTAAGGAACGGAATCATGATGGATCCAAAGTCAGCCGCGAAGTTCGGCAACTCAATCGGTAAGGGTCTAACCAACTCAATCTTTGGAATCGTCGATACGGTTCGCGACTCAAAGCGAATCAAGGCTGAGAACAACTCCAAGGTCGCAGCTCGCAACAAAGTCACCGAGATCAACAATCAGGTAGTTCGTATGAACAACGCGCTTCGCGAGCAGGCGATGCGTGAGATCGTAGCTGAGCAAGAAAAAGCCGCGCTAATGAAGATGTCGAAGGCTCAACGTGAAGCCTACTACAAGGCGAAGGTTGAAGCGGCGAAGGAAGCTGAGCGCCTGCGCAGGGAAGAGGCTCGCAGGAAGGAAGAGTTCTGGGAAACCGTTTGGATCATCGTCGCCATCGTCTTTCTCATCGTCTTCATCGGCAGCGGCTTATTCTTAGCGTTTAAGTTCCTATGAAGAAGAAAAGGAAGTCTCCAGATAAGTTGTCCGACGAAGTCGCCGCGCACCCATGGCTGCAGGACTACGATAAAGCCGACGGACACCCTAAGGAGCAGCTCGAGATATTGAAGAATCAGATCATTGAGATCGAGGACAACCTTGGCACCTCAAGCGTCTGGCTGATATGTTTGACCATGATCGTCATAGCTTTAGCGTTCGCCGGAGTGATCACAGGATCGATAGGCTTCGGCGGTGAGTTGATCAACAACTTAACGTCAATGATAAAATCAAAGGGATGAACTGATGGCTAAATCGCTTGAGAAGAACTCAAAGTACAACCAGTACGACGCGGACGGCGACGGAGTGGTTTCCGACGACGAGATGAAGAAGATGGAACACATGATTGAGTTTGAGAATAAGGACAAGAAGGAAGACCAGCTTCGCCAGATGGCGTGGGTCGCTATGGGCAGCATGGTGATCTTCACCGGCATACTGTTCTCACCGTTGGTGTCTATAGAGAAGGTTGCCGCGCTTGGATCGCTCCTGCAGATGTTCTACATAGCCCAAGCTGGTGTCGTCGCTACGTTCTTTGGCGCGAACGCATACGTTAGCGCGTCGAACAACTCACAGTGATCATTTTATGAATTGCTCGCCGAAGTTGTCGTGATCCACGGAACACACCTTCGCGCAGGTCTTAAGCTTACCATTGGTCGTGGAGCCTGAGCTCCACGACTTCTCTATCTTATCGAAGAAGCCGTCCTCTAAGATCTTCTTTATCCCGTGAACCTTAGCGTTGATGTTGCTTTTATCGCCGCCCATGTGTTGAAACAGTTCACCCTCTTTGTATGAGCGCTTATCGGCGTCGTAGATGGCGGATCCACCGAGCCAGCAGCAGGGAACCATGAGCCCCTCGGCCGTTATGTAGATGCCCCTCTCCTTCTGCACCCTACAACTTATACTCGTTTTATTCACAAAGTTATCAAATGATCCGTAGATCTTAACGATCTGCGCCTTGATGTTGTTGACTTGGTGAACGTATTCCTTCTTCTCAGGTTGAGACAGGTGCTTATACGTGGTCTGACCCTGCCACCTGCTCGTTCGCTTGACGACGAAGGAGGCGAATCCCATCTTCTTCGCCAGCTCCCTCGCTTCTTCAACTTGATGCTCGTTGTGTTTGAAAACCAAGTAGTGCCATCGCGCTTCGCCGCCGGCGGCGATGAAGGCCTTCGCCGACGACATGACGTTGTTCCAGCGAACGTTCTCCCTGTAGATGTGATTTGTGTCCTCAAGACCATCGACCGCGAAGACGACCCTTCCTTTTCCGTGCTGAAGTATTCCGGCCAAGTCCTTCCACCACGTCGGGGATCGTGCCCCACCGTTGGTGTACATATTCAGCTCCATGTCGCGATTAGCATACCTAAAGTACTCGAACACCTCAAGCGTATCCTTGGCGATGATGGGATCGCCGTAGTTGCCGCACATATACATGCCGCTGAGCTGCTTGATCAGGTCCTTTGGAAAGATCTTGACACAGTCTTCGTAGCTCAGCTCAGCAGTGGTTGGAGCCACAAGGATGTCGCTGTCGGTCTCATCGTTTCTTGAACACATCGAGCAGCCGGCTTGACACTTGCCGGTTATCTCAAGGTGAACCACCCTGACGTCTTCGTACTTATACATTAAGGCGTGAACTTCGCTTCGCGCTCGAGGCGCTCCTGACGCTCGTAGCCTTGGACGTAGAACCAACCGATGAGGGCTGTGATCGACAGGCCGATGTTGCCCCAGTCTTGGCTGAAGAGCCTGTAGATGAGATCTACGACGATGAACGCGATGATGGCGTAGGTTAAGTACTCGTGAAACTTCATGCTGCACTCCTCACTTTGAAGTTGAAAAACTTGCCGTCCCTGTTGAGCTTGCCGACGGCGTCGACCCAGTCCTTCGCGTCCCGCTCGGTGGCGAAGTGCAACCGATCCTTGATGGTTAGGGACTTCAGGTTACCCTTGGTGAAGAACTTCTCGAACTCCACGACGTACTTGTAGGATGCTGGGTAGATAGACATAGGGTATCTCCATGTTGTAGACTATATATTCCATTATACCGTAGTGTGCGACGTTTGTCAATAAAAAAATGGTGGACAGGGTAGGACTCGAACCTACACTTAGACCGTTATGAGCGGCCGGCTTCACCTTTAAGCTACCCGTCCTAGCAGTCCCTGTCGTTGATCATTCGGGCGACCACATCCGCGAGCAGGTTGTGTTGCCGTCCCTCATGCCACAGGGCCTTCATGTACTTATGGGTCTTGTAAGTGAACCAGTGCTTGGTCGATTCTGGATGCATTCCTATCACACCAACGTTTCCCTGTATGACCGCTGCCCAGCCGTGATTTGAGGCGTACTTCGCCACGATCTCACACCTGCCGGTCCCCTCGATCACACAGCCGTCGTAGAAGTACATCTTCAACGGTTCACTCACACCATACCAAATCACGTCGACGACCGTACCGTATGATCTGGTAGTTTCGCTGTTAGTCTGCTTTATGAAGCGATTGCACTCCAGATCTTGTAGGAGGTCGAAGTACCAGTGGTCTGCCCAGTATGCACCCATGCAGATGCCTAAGTACTTACCACCGTTCGCAACGTAGCTTTTGACTTTTTCTTTCTTGTCGCCGAGTATCTTATCGAACTGATCGGCGTCGCCCAACCCTCCGGGGAACACGATCATGGCCGATCGCTCGAGAGCTAAGTCGAAGTCGTCGTTCGTAAAGAACTTGACGTCGAATTCTTCCTGCAGGGCGTTGGCGACGCCCAAAGCCGAGTCGGTCGAACAATAGGGGTGATTGTGGTAGACCGAAACGACTGGCTTCATTTAATCCCTTTTGCGGAGGGGGAAGGATGCCATGTAGTCGTTGAACTCACTGTGCACCATGAAGTACTGGATCACTTTCTCGAAGCCGACCATCAGATTCCAGTGATCGTCGGGATCGTCATAGACTCGAACGTTGTTTTCCCAGTCTTTGACGAGCTGCTCGTAGGAAGACTTGAGTTCACCGAGCGTGATCGCGTCGATCTGTTCATATTCAAGTTCTACTGTAACTTTAGGCATCGTTCACTCCATGTTCCTATTTATACGAGGGAGACGCGGCTTAAGCCGCGTCCGCGAATTCCACTGCTGTTTCAAGCGCCTTGATCTTGCGCTGGCGATTCTGTCCGTACCAAGCCGACTTAAGCCGTGAGTCTGCCGAGTGTCCGAGCAGGTGGTCAGTGGTATATGTTACCGCGTTGAACGCCTGCCACCAACTTCCGGTACCGTACTCGGCCCCCGGTTGGGTTTCGAGAACCTCGAGCGCCATCGACGCCGGACGCGAGAGCGGGCGATCGAGGTAGTCGGTGTCGTCCTTGACCATCGATGGGAAAACGGTCCGGAAGTAGTTCTTAACCGTGTCGTCGGTGATGCGCTTGGTCGTGAGGTACTTAGCCACATCTACGTAGGTGCCCATCCGTTTGCTGGCCATTCCCATCGTGTGCTTGACCGACTCGGCGTCGAACTTGTTGCGGTGGTTCAGGCGTACCATCATGTCGGTGGTGCCGTTAAGAGCGACTGTGAGCGTGTTGTTGCACACCACTCGAATGCCTGTGAACCTAATGTCGACACACTTGCCGTATGTGTGCGGGTTGGAGAAGAGGAGGTAGGGTTCGACCCTGTCGCCCGTCACGATGTCGAAAGACTCCTTGATCTTAGCGAGAGCCCAGACGCTTCGACCGCCGTCGAGTGAGCCCGCTGTGTGCATCTCCATGTCGCCGGCCATGACGAAGTCGTTGAAGAACTCGAAAGCTTCGTGGTTCTGAATTGGTTCCCAGTCGCCCGAGACCGTCGTCAACACCTTGCTGTCGCTTGAGCGAACCAAAGCGTAGTCGTCCGTTGGGATGAGCTCGTCCTTGAACTCACAGAACGTTGGAACCTTCTCGACGGTCCAATCGAGTCCAGCTTTCTCAAGCATCTGGGCCGGAGTGAGGTCGTTGTGTACTGGGACGCCTAAGCCGTGCCATGGTGTCTCGCCTGCGTATGCCATCGTTTCTACTAAGTGTGCCATTATTTTGTTCCTACTACGTGTTTGGTGACGATAGTTTCATTTACTTTGAAGTCGGTTCTTGAATAGTCTACTCGATGACGACCATACTCGATCGCGTCTTCGCGGGTGACAAAGATCATTGGATTGCCGTACATGGGTCCGTATGATCCATCGTTTTTGACCGCGTGGAAGGTGAGGACGTAGTACTTCATGCTGCCTCCAACATGTTGAGGGGGACCAAGTACGTTTGACCGTTCGTCATCTTGACCGAAGCTTTCTTGATCTTGACGTCTTTGATGACGCCCGAGTAGTCGACACCGCGCGCTGAGAACTTCACTTTGTCGCCCGACATGAACTTGACACGGGCGGTGCGCGACAGTGACTGACGACGATTGACAATGGCTTCATAGATCGAGTTCAACTCGTCGTTTGAAGCTGAAGTGAGGATGTACGAGATCGCAGAGGCGAAGTCTTTCTTCATAGTCTAGGTTCCTTTTCAATTGCCATTATCTAGATCTTATACTATTTTGATAAGAATGTCAACCGTTATTTTCACCAAAGAATTCACGAAAGCCGTTCATAAGAATGAGATAGGCCGTACGTTCTTCGTGAGTGTATGTTTCACGGAAGTATCCGAGACCACCCGAATGATACTCGTCGGTCATGATCTCCAACATCTCAAGGAGACCGAAGCCGTTCTCGGCGCGAACTTTGTCTATGATCTGAGAGGCTTGTGCTATGTCCATGTCTCTATTCCCTTTTGCCATTATCTAGATCTTATCAAAGTTCTACAGAAATGTCAATAAAAAAGTGATAGGAATAAGAAAAAAAATTATGTAATAAAAACAATGGCTTAGGAGGGAGGTTCCTAAGCCATTGAAAAGATTCAGTTTTTCTAAGTGGTTGAAAAGATTAGGTTTTTTCAGTCACATATCCGCTGGTACTGCTCGACCCAAGTGTACCCGTTCCAGACCCGTCCCAAGAAGACCGTCTGGCACATAGGCTGGTAGTAGTGGGGACGAGGGGGCTGCATCATCTGGTTCAAGATCATGCCTCCGATCAGGCCTCCTATGAGGGCGGCACCGGCGTCTCCACCCCCGTTGTTGTGGCGAAAGTGCTGGTGATGGTGTCCATGCCTAGGGAAGTACCCGTCGGCTTGGGCTGACGCGGTTCCGGCCAGTAACGCGACAGCCACGAGCGCATTCTTGATCATGTCGTTCTCCAATCCATTATCTAGATCCTACACTATTTACATAGAATTGTCAATAGAAAAGATCAGAAGAAAGTCTTCCTCTCGCCCTCGCGATGGAGCTCAGCGGTTATACAGTGCGCTCCCCCGTCCCAGAAGAACCGGTGTCTCATAGGGGATATGTGGGGCGTGATCCCATGTCTTTCAAGGGCTTTGAAAGCTTTCTCGTTGTAGGATGAAACCACGACGTTCTTTGGATCGATCATTAAGACGTTCACGTCAAAGATCGTCTCCTCGACGTATCCCAGCCAGTCTTGAAGCCAGTGCTCAACGTACTCTATTATCTCATCGTCGTCGGCGACACCGGGAATGAACCACTTACCGTTGTTCTTCTCCTTTAGATACATCCACTCGCCAAGGGCGTTCATCCGGTTCTGCTCAAAGTACACCACCTCCCAGTCGGGGAACGTGTGTTCGTATGTCTCCGCGTCGTATGCGCTGAATATCAGTCCTGGGTTGAGAGGACTAAATACACCATCGATGTGTCCGCCTGTTGTAACTGCATGCGTCGTATAGTCTTGGAGATATGTGTTCTTCATTATGTCGATCGCGTCGAGCACCCTCCAGTCCGACATTTCACCCTTCGATCCAAAGAACAGGTCCTTGCCTATCCTATAGATGCCGTTGACCTTGATCCACGCTAAGTCCTCGTCATCCTGCTTGTTGACGACTTTGTTTCCCTTGGAAGCGACGTAGTCAAGGATTCCCTGCCAGCATACATCGAAGTTCTTAAACTGGCGCTGGTCTTCGTATCGCCAGTTTACTTTCTGGTTCACCCTGAAGTACGGGAAGAGAAAGAACGTCTCACCGATCATGATCATCTGGTCGCGCGGGATAGAGCTCACCGGCGCTGGGATCGGTAGGTTCTGATCGATGTACTCCTGCGGGACGACGTCCGGTACGTCGGGACGAAGCACCTCGACGTTGAACGACTTTAAGATCTTGATGAGCGATTGGTAGTCTTCTTCAGTCTCGCGCGCGATCTTCTCAAAGAGATCGCGCATCTTTGCGTTCTTCATGAACGAGTAGAACTCGGGCGGATAGTTCTTACCTACCACACATACTTTAAGAGGATCCCACTCCTGATGCACCTTCAGCATAACGTTCTTTCCATAGTATCACTTCAAACCTTCAGTCCAGATGCTCGACCACCGCCGATCGTGTACTTCGCCACCAAGTTCCATTGAGACTTCTCCTTGTGAGGGATTATCTTTATCTGATTGATGGGAGACACCGGCTCCTGAACTTTGAACTTATCAACGATCTCGACGAGCGACCACTCATCGAGCAGCAGCGCTATCCTGTTCCTGCGGGCAACGTCCGACTCTGAGAAGTCGGCGGGCTTGCCGTCGAGCATGAACAGCTCCTTGAAGTGCACGATGTAGTAGCGACCCTGCTTATGCAGGATGTGGCAGGACTGATAGAGGGTGTTGTCTTTCTTGGAAGCGAGACCGATCCTTGAGAGGGTCTCCTTGACTTTTAAGAAGTCTTCTGGGGATCTAAGTCGAACCTCGACCAGCTGGCTTAGATTGAACATCAGTACCACCTTTTATTAACTTTTCTTTTATAAGGTCGATCTGTTCTTTCGTAAGGACACCGCAGACATCTAGAGCCCGTCTGTAGCTTATCTTGTAGAATTCCTGCACGCACTGAACATCAGGTTCCTCGACGGCCTTCGCCCACTTCGAGAAACGCTTACCTTTCCTGATACTATTTATCAGATAATCGTTTTGCAGCTGTTTTTCGACGGTATTGTGCAGGTTCATCTCATTCGCGTACAGCAGGGTGTCGACGAAGTAAGACAGGGCCCTGTTTATCAGGAACGGGTTGTACGACTTCTCCGCGAGCTCGGGGTTCTCCGAGTCGCGGATCAGGTCTTTCTTGGTCGTGTTTATCGCGTTGACGAAGTCGAATGGACTCATGTGAACTCCGTCGCCATCATGACCTCGGTGAGGAAGGCCGCCGTGTTGATCTCATGGTCGGCCACGAACGCCGCTTGGTACTGGTACTTGGCGATGATGAGGACGAGCTCAGGGATGGACTTGGGATTGACCTTCTCGTAGGCGGTGTCGTAGAACTTACGGAAGAGCGTGGTCGAGTCCATGTCGGAGTTCTCACCCACCCACTTACGCATCTCGCCGAACTTCTTCTGCTTCAGAATGTCGACCAGATCAGTAAAAGCAGAAGCGCCGTGGTTAGCAAAGATTCCAGTGTCGATGGTTCCATTTACGGAGTATCTCTGTAGTTCATTAAGCACGCGACGCCAATCAGGCAGGTGGCGCTGAATAAGCTCAGCAACAACAGCTTTATCATACTTTACGCCATTTCCATCGAGAATTGAAAGGACGCGCTTGAAGAATTGAGCTGCAAGTCGAGGAAGATCCGCTTTGGAAATTTTGAACTCGACAACGGAACAACGAGAGTGTAGGGGCTCGATGATGCGGTTTCTGAAGTTACAGGTGAGTATGAACCCACAGTTCCTTGAGAATTCCTCCATGAAATTTCGTAGAGCTGGTTGGGTTGAGTTGGCGTTGAGGTAGTCTGCTTCGTCAAGGATGACGTATTTCCTGCTTCCAGTAAAAGAAACTGAGGAAGCAAACTGTAGGATCTCGTTTCGTAGTGTGTCGATGTTTCCATTCATACTCCCGTTGATCACTATGTAGTCGGCGCCGATCTGCTCGAGCATGGCCCGAGCGACCGTGGTCTTACCGACGCCGGCGCCGCCAGTTAAAAGTAGGTTTGGGATCTCGCCCTTCTCCACGAACTTCTGAAAGGTGCTCTTTAGTTCGTCGGGAAGGACGCATTCTTCGATAGTCTTTGGCCGATACTTCTCGACCCAAAGGAACTCTTCCATGCTCACCCCTGATAGCTGCTGTTGGACTCAGTAGCTACATAGTAACTTATTTTATCGGAAGTGTACAGGGCTAAACCCTTCGACGAGATCTTTACGTTGTAGTTCGCCGGAACGAGCTTGATGATGTTCTCGGCCTTGAAGATCATGTCGAAGTGCTTGTCGGTCTCGCCGACGTCGATGCTGAAGGTGTCGGTGGTCGGGTTCTTCGCGTTCATGGCGTAGACGCGAACCTTCTCCTTGTTGCCTTGGATGCTGACGTCTGGAACTTGGAGGACGCCGGTCGCGCGGACGACCTTCTGGAGCTCCTCCTGAGTGATGTTGAAGTCGATCTCAGGCTCAGGGAAGGTGATGTCCTTCTCAGGCGCGCCGACGATCATCGACGGCTCGGCGTATGTGTAGCTGATCTGCTGCTTGCCGGACTTGATGAGCATCGACTTTTCTTTAAACTCGATCTCAGGCTCGTTGAAGAGCGAGAGGACGCCGAGGAACTTGCTCAACTCATAGATGGCGAACTCGCGAGGAAACGACTCCTCGACCGGAGCTTTCGCGAAGATCGACTTCTGAGGTGAGATGGTGGAGAGTGTCGATCCTGGACGGACCAGGATCGACGGGTTGATGGTCGCGAAGTTCTTGAGAATCGCGATGGTGTTGTCACTCAACTTCATAATGTATAGTCTCCAATCACTTCTTTGCTTTTGTTGCGGCGATCTGTGCGGGGTCTGCCGTCGCGGAGGCACCGATAGATGCCAAAGCCGCGAGCTTGCCGCCGAAGGTGTAGAAGCCTGCGTGCTGCAGGTGCATCCATGGGCAGAGCCAAACCTTCATTCCGGCCTTGCGTGAGTTCTGACAGAAGAGGTAGTCTTCCGACAAGTAGCGCTCGGACTCAGGGTCGACCTCGGCTTGGAAGTACATGCCGATGCGGCGCGTGCCGTCGAACTCAGCGGTGCGGACGTGGTCGGGCTTGTACATGATGTTTGGGTACTTCTTGACGTACTCCTCGAAGGTCGCGCGGCGAACCATCATGAAGCCAGTACCGATCTCAAGCACTTCCGCCGGCTCGTCGAGCTTGATCGACTTGGAAGCTTCGCCCTTCTCCATCACTGGGTTGAAGACGAAGTCGCCGACGAAGTCTTCAAGAAGCGCTGGGTTCTGATCCGCGACTCCCTTATCGACGGCCATCTTGATCTTTTCCCAAGTGATGCACTTCTTCGGGTACGCACCGCCGATGATGTCGTATGGAGACTCGTCGGTCTGGAGAGCGAGAAGAGCGAGCACGTCTTGGGGATTGAATCCGATGTCCGAGTCGACGAACATAAGGTGAGTATAACCCGAGCGCAGGAATTCGTCAACACAATAGTTTCTGGCTCGAGTGATGAGCGACTCATTGAACAAGAAGTATGAGCGCATCTCGATGCCGTACTTCAAGCACATGGCAGTGAGGTCACACATCGAGCGGGCGTACATGCCGTTACACTGTCCGCCGTACATAGGTGTAGCCACGAAGAGTTTCTTCTTCTGCAGCTCTTCAACTTTAATCTGGATTTCCATCGTTACCAACTCCCGTCATCGATGATCATTGCAATCTTTAGTGGACCTAAAATCATTAGAAAATCTAGCAACAGCCCAGGATCCATATCGCTGCGTCTAGAACAATCAATAATAACGCGCCACTTGAACGGATTCAAGCTAAGCGACACGTGTATGTTTGAATGCTTTACATATTGTAGAAACTTGTTCACTTGTCGTCCTCGTAGGTTGTATCGTGAACGTGAAGCTGGATGATCGCGTAGTGGATCACCTTCATGAGGTCTTTCCTCCAGTCGTCCGGTGAGCCCTTGCGCCCATAGCGCTGCGCGTACTTTAGGACGTTGCCGACGCAGAAGCCGGTGCCGTGACCGGAATCTATGATGAACTCAGTCGCTTGGAACTTGTTCCGCGAGTAGTGCTCACCGTATGTCTTACCAATATAATCCGCGATTTCTGAAATGTACAGGTCTTCGTTGTACTTGTAGTCCTTTTTTTTCACCACGACATCTTCCAGCCCAAGGTGCTTAAGCTCAGAAGAAGGCATCGAGCGCAGAGGTTGTTCGTTCATCAGTAAACTCATTTGTTCTAGAGAAGTTGTATTGGAAAGCGAGACGAGACGATACGAGTTCTCGCTTTCCTTCAAGATATTCACGGACTTCGGTTGCCATGTCATGTGCGGTGCTCACTGGTACATTTTGACAGATGTGGTTCGCGCTCTTCTTTGGGTTGAGCAGCTCAAAGTCTTGCGGGAGTCCCATGATCGTCATGGCTTCCCTGTATGTTATGTAGCGGTCTTCGACGGGATGCGTCAGCATCATTGGGTAGTGACCGACGAACGCGCCGATGTAGTCTCGTGGGACTATGGTTCCGCGGCGCATGATGTTTCCGCCGGCCGCAATCTTGGCCTTGCGACCCTTGCACTTCTCAACTTCTTTGGGATAGCCGTTGGCTCCCATCCACTCGGCGACCTCGTCGTAGTCGACGCCCACGCGTTCTATATATGATAAGACGTCCTGTCCGCGCGCTTTGGCGGGCTCGACGTTCTTACAGAAGTCGCGATGACTCACGCCTCCGTGTATGTGCTCAAGGATGAAGCGGTAGTAGGGATCGTCCTTCGACGGAGTCTTTGGATTGATCGGATCCATCTGGAAGTTAGACGTGACGCTGAGTATCGTGTCCTCAATCGTCGGACGCTCGCGCTGGTAGAAGTTCAACACGGGAACCTTGTCGCCGCGCCAGAAGAAGTAGAAAGCTCGCTCGCGCACCTGCGCCACCCCGTGAAGGAGCGAGCGCGTGCGGTAGACCGTCATGCTGTATCCGTTGTCGAGACCGATCTGGCGCACTTGGTTGCGAACGTTCTCACCGATCTTGCCTGCGAATCCTGGGGCGTTCTCACCCCAGAACACCTCGGGCTTAAGCTCGCCGAGCACGTACTTCGCCGTCTCGATCATCCACTTGTTGTTCGGGTTGTGGTCGCCGAAGCCGTGCGACAGCTGCGACAGGCCGGCGCATGGACACACTGTGCTGATGACGTCGACCTTCTCGGTTGGGAAGCTTCCCTTGTCGATCAGGTGATACGGAACCTCGTTGTTGTAGTAGTTAAGCAGGTGGCTGTCGTTTGCCTGAAACGCTTCATACGAAGCGAGCCAGACTGGGCGGCTTCCGAAAGCTTTTTCAGAGCCTAGGGTCTCACCGCCTATGAGCGGTACGATTGTTGCGTGCTTCATTTCGCCTCTCCGATCAGTTTGAACGCTTCGTCGAAGACAGCGTCTGCGTCTTGGTGTGATTTATAGAACTCATAGGCCTTCTCGCGATACTCGTCGCGAAGGCCGTCGTCTGTGTTGAGCGTCGCGATCAAATCAGCACACTGCTCCATGTTGTCGTTTGATAGCCAGATTGTACCACTGTCGGCGCATTCTGTCAAGGGCTTGCCGAGGACTCGATGCGTGCAGGCTTCGCCGTATCCGCGATGAAAGACTGGAATCGCTCCGGCGGCGGCGACCTCGCAGTGTGTGTACTCGATCGATCGCTTGATGTACCTTGAGTCCAGAAGCGAGAGCTGGTACCCGTATCCCGACTTTGAGAGGCGCTCGAGCAGCTCATGGTTCTTGTAGAATGAGAACACTGTCGCGGTGTCGCCGTAGTATTTAGTAAAGTCGACGTTGTCGGGGTTCTCGGTGTTGAAGTACTGGAATGAGTACTTCTGCTTGATCTCGACGAAAGCCAGCGACTTCTCCATGCCCTCGAGGATCGTCAGCGCGTTCATCTTGCGCAGGTGCTTCTCATGGAAGTCGAACATCAGTCGCGGACCCTTCCACAGCGCCATGCGGCCGATCCAACGGTGACACATCTTGTCCGTCTGCTCGATGGGTTTCCAGTACTTCTTGCGCACCTCGTCGAAATACATCCCGGGCTGGAAGTTTAAGATCTCACGCTTCACAGGCTCAGCGCCAAAGAACCCTAACACCCCGCCGACTTCAGACAGCGACTCGACTACCGTCGCGAAGTCGCCGGTCGGTGAGTGGGCGAACAGAGCCTTCGACTTCTCGATAGATTCCTTAAGGCAGTCGTTGCGCGTGATTGAGATCTTATTATGGTCGTGTTGAAACAACACCGTAGGCGCTTGGATCTTCTGCAGTATCTTGCGGAAGTTCTCAGCGACCTTGACGTCGTAGTTCAAGTTCTTCTTGTAGGCGAACGGAGGCAGCGAGTTGATGACGACCAAGTCGCAGGTGTTGCAGGCGTCGGCAACGTGATCGACCGCGCCGTCCTCGGCGAACTTGATGTACATGAGGTTGGGCATCTCATGAGAGTTCTTTCGCGACCAAGTCTTGTCCTTGGCCGCGATGACGACGTATTCGTGACCGTGCTTCTGCAGGTACTTCGCCATCTCGATAGTAAACTTAGAGACGCCGCATCCCTCGATGCCGCGTCCCATGAGAATCGCAACTTTCATTTTGTAACGTACCTTCTCAAGTCTTCCATGACCATTGGTTCATAGGCCGCGTCGTTGAACTTCCTGTTGCGAGGTGACGGGTGCGGCAAAGTGTAGTGTTCTATATTTAGCCTGCCAAGCGCCGTCGAGGCGAAGCCGCCGAGTGCAATAATCTTGGTGTGACCTTTGAGACACAGCTTGAGTGTATCCCAGTCGATGTCGACCGGCTTGATCTCACCGCGCTTGTCGGTTGTATTTACGAAAGAGAAGTAGTGAACGCCGGCGTGATCGAACCACTTGTGCAGGCGATCGAACGTTGAGTTCTTGCGCTCAACGCCCGTCGTCGTTCCCGGAGTGTTCGACGGGTTCATACCTACTACTAAGACTCGATTCATAGCACTTCCACTCAACTTTAGCTTCATTCAACATAGCGGCCGTCAGCTCGAACGAGTCGCTCCATTTACTTGGGATCTCAGAAGGGTAGCACATGAAGACGCGCTTGACGCCCACTTGGATGACACCCTTCGCGCACTCCGAGCAGAGAGGAAGTCCCCAGATGTACATATCGGCGTCTGACAGGCTGACCCCGTTCAGCGTCGCGTTGTAGATGCAGTTCTGCTCGGCGTGGACCACGAACTTATACTTCTGTCCGCGATCGCTCAGCCGAGCTTCACTGTCCTCGATCCCGCGTGGGAACCCGTTGTATCCCTGCGACAGGATCTGACCCTTCGCGCCGACGGCGATCGCACCGACCTTGGTGCTTGGGTCTTTCGACCAACTCGACACCTGCTCAGCGAGCTTGAAGTACTTATCGATCCACTTACCGGACAAGGTCGAAGTGCCTCTCATACACATGGAGCGAGGCGACGTTCCAGTAGATGTTTCCGGGCTCGTAGCCGAGCTCATCGCAGAGGCGATCGAGCACGTGCTTCTGCCAAGCGCGATCGTTCTTGTAGCCGAACACGACGTCGTTCGAACGCATGTACACGAGAGCGTGCAGGCGATCGTGTCGGATCATATACTGCACGGTGTTGGTGCACATGAAGTCGCTCATGCCGTCGCGATTGTAGTCGAGCCACATACTTGGGCGTGTGTAGATCATGGTCGCGCGTCGAGACTCTGGGTTCTTTTGAAGCTCGGCGACTACGTTGTCGTACTGTGCGTAGTTCGCGTCCGACCAGATGCACCAACCGTAGTTGGAGTTGATCTCACCGCTCTCGCTCGCGACCTGCTGCCAGATCGCCGGAGGCCCGCCGGGAATATCGTTGACGTTGCGCGACATAGACTCGTACCACTCAAGCTCGCGCTTGACGTAGTCTTCGTTGATCGTGCCGAAGATCGTCGGTCGATCGGCGATGAAGCTGGCGTTCATGATCTCGAGCATCCTGACGCCTGACTTATCGGTCACAAAGACTTCGAGGTCGTAGTCGTACTTGAAGCGAAGTCGTATCTCGTCGATCGTCATCATTTGTTGCGATCTTTCTCGTAATAGTACTTTGACTGCTCGCGCTTCTTGTTGAAGATGTCGCGCTCGGGATCTTGGCCTTCGATCTTGCCGCGAAGCCAAGACACTGCGAAGGAAGCGTAGTTGATGAGATCTTTGTACGTGTCCTCAAGCGACTCGAAGTTCGCTTGGTCGGCGCGGCCGGACTCAAGAAGCGATTGGGCGCGATAGAGCTTGCCTTGAAGCGTGTCGTGGATCGTATCGATGCCGCGGCGGTAGTGCATGGCTTGAACCACGTTTGAGTTCGGGTTCTGATAGTCTTGAGACTTCTTGAGCTGCAGGTCGATGCACTCTTGAAGCACTTTCACGGATTCTTTGTCTGTCATGCTGCTGTTCCATTCTCAAAATAGACGTGGTCACGAAAGAAAGCGTCACCTTTCTTCATAGCCGTGTGGTGATCGTAGTACAGTTTTGTTGTGTACTGTGATGGGCGAACATACTTCTCGAACGACTTCGCGTCGGCTACCAAGTGAAAAGCCACCGTATAGAAAGACGGCGTGCGAAACACTTTGCCCGACACGAAGTAGTCGATGATGTCGATGTTTTTTGTGAACGTTGAGATATCTTTATTGTTGAATGAAAACCACTTCTCGGCCCAGCGCTTGCACTCAAAAGTTTTTTTAGTTTCTAGATCAATCACGTCCCAAGCGTATGTATCACGATTGGTGTGATCAAAAGATTGCCAGTTCATCGCAAGTCCAGTGAGCTTTGATAGTGCGTGTTCAATGACCATCTTTTCGACGGACTCAAACACAGTCTTAAATTCACGACGATTCTTATTGCGAAAAGGACAGCGATAAATCTCATTCGCTATATCCGTGAACTTTTTATTTAGCTCTTCTGTTCTTTGGACTTTTACAGGTTCAGCCGACAAAATCTTGTCGGCGTAGGTAGCAAGGTCACTCATATTTTTCTCCGAATTAAGCGCTCAGCGCAGGATACTTTTATAGTATACAATGAGTAGATTAAAATGTCAACCAAAGATTTTACTTAAAAAACCGTAATTGTTTGAATGGCTTGGGGGCTCCCAGCCTTCCGGCTTGATCAGGTCTGGAAGTCCAAGCGGGTTCGGGCGGCTCGCCTTGACACCGGTCTTCTTGTTCATGTTGGCTTCCAGAACCGCGTCCCAAGCTTTGTGTGAGTCCACCTTGAAGGTGTCAAGCGTACCGATCGCCACGACGCAGAGGTCGATGAGCGCGTCGACGACGTCTTCGGCGTTCTCAGCGTCGCGAAGCTCGTCGAGTTCTTCTTTGAGGAAGTTGATGCGGAACTTGAGAAACTTCTCAAGGGTTTCTTTATCCATGTTCTCGATGACGGGATGCACTTTGTAGTGCTCATGCATCATCGCGATGTCGTGTACCCAGTCTTTGCTCATGCTGCTATCCATTCCGGCGGTTGGCGTTTGGTCCATCTATGCATTCTAGATTTACCGATCTTATAATAGTTTCTGTAGTTTGTCAACGGGTCGTCGCTGATCTTGTACTCGTCGGCCATGGCCGAAGGCATCTTGGTCAAGCCGCCCTTGGCGATGTTGTTTGGTGACTGCATCAAGTACTCAGCGAGCTGACCCTCGCACTTGTGGTGCTTACCGTAGCGATGGGTATACTCGGCCATCAGCGCGGCGAAGTGCCTGAACAGCCAGTTGTAGTTCTCGCGGGACTCGCGACACCAGACCGCCGACGGGTGGTTGATGTGCGTGGCTTGATATAAGACCGCGTCGCGAAAGTCTGGAAGACGCCAGCGCTTTGCTTTGCGACCGGAGAGAGACTGACCGACGAATTCCTCGCCGTCGATGAGACGGTGCGCGGTCGACAGAAGCTGCGCCGACTCGAGGATCATCTTGACCACGTGCTTGTCGACCATCATCTGGGCGGCTTCGAACGGGTCTTCACTGATGTAGAATATGTTCACTTATGTTCTTCCTCGGCTCGCTTGATAGCTTCTTCTAGAGCTGTGTTTACCCACGCCTCGATCTCTGGCCGAAGGGCTTCGATCTCCGCGTCTTTGCTGGCTTCATCCATGGCTACAAGGTTATTATTACCATCGATACGGAAAATGTCAATATCTAATGACATGGTCCCGTCGTCGTTTTCATGGACAAACTCACCTTCCGGAAAGCTGATGAAGTAGTCTTTGATCCTGAACCCAGGACGCTTATGCTGATCTAGTTCCATTTAAGTATTCCTTCTGCTTCTTGAACGCTTTGTCGCGATGAAACTTATTCGCGCGATTGAAGAACTCGTATCCATCTAGATGGTCGATCTCGTGCTGCACGACACGGGCCGTCAGACCTGAAACGTTGATCGTATCCACGTCGCCTGACGCGGTCTGGAACCTTAGGCGCAGGCTGTTGAATCGCTTGATCTTTACGTTCAGACCGGGAAAAGATAGGCATCCCTCTTCAAGAACGTTCGTGCCTTCGCCGAAGCTCACGATCTTTGGGTTGAAGCAGGCGTAGTTCTGTTCTAAACCGCGCATCACAAATACGCGTAGGTTGTAGCCGATCTGATTCGCCGACAGACCTATACCCTTGTTGTCGTTCATAACTTGAAGCATCTCCTGCACGAGCTCATGTGGATCAACTTCTGGGTTGACGAAGTTGAACTGGCGCGTCGGCATCCTTAGTATGGGGTTAGGAAACTTTACGATCTCTGTCATATCATTCAATCTCTTCTAAAACTTTGAAGCATATCTTAGTGGTACCGTCGATTCCGTTCGCTCCTTCATCGCTTATTTCAACGAAGAAGAAGTCGACTTTATCTTTTAGATCATTCTTTAAACTCTGCATCGCTTCAACGAATACGTATTTAGTCTGATGAACTTTATTAAGCCTATTCATCATACCTATATTGAACGTGATTAGCCCTTTACCATCTTTCTTGAACATTGATATGTATTCTATGATTCTATCTTTTATTCTTTCAAATGGTACAAAATGCAGAGAGTTGATGGCAAAGGCTCTATCGACTTTGTTTCTATTCTTACTCAAAAATTCTTCAAAGGTACAGTGAAGATCAGCATCATCATTAGTATCTATACCTATTACATTAAACTTGTCGCTATAAATTTTCTTAAAAAAATTATCACCACAACCTATATCGTAATAGTCGTAGTCTTCATTGTCAAATATCATATCCAAATAGTAGAAAGTGTCAATAGTAAAATACTGATAAATTAAACTTTTTCTAGGATTCATATTCATATATTGATCGTGTGTGATCAACTCGCAGCTGTAAAGTTTCTTTATCTTATCAGCGAGTTCAGTTGAATGAAAGTTGTTAAGATATTGCTTCTTGGTCACGCCGCTATCCTACTGAAGTTCTTGTGCTTCTCAAACTTGATGACGTTGGCGAACTTATCCACCATCTGATCCACTTTGTGGCTGATGATGAAGGTGTTGGTGTCGAGCGTCAGGTTGCTGATTATCTTGAGGAACTCATCGGTGCCGTTGGAGTCGAGCGACCCGTCGAGCACCTCGTCCATGATCAGTAGATTCGTCGACGCGCTGTTGCGGAGTCTGGCGATCGCCCGCCACGTGAATAGGATCGCCAGATTGATCCTCATCTTCTCGCCCTCTGAGAACGATGCGTATGAGAACTCATCGCGGAATCGCGACTTGATCTTCTCCTCGAAGTTCTCATCCATCTCGAAGTTGACGAAGAAGTCCATCGCCGACAGGTACTTGTTGATGAGTCGGTTGATGACCGGCACGTACTGCTTGATGATCTTAGCCTTGATGCCGGTATCTTTGAGGATGATCGACGCGACGTTGAGGGCGTCTTTGTCGCGCAGCAGCTCGGCCTTGTCGTCGGAGAGTCTACCGAGCGTTCTCTCGAGCTCCTTCATGACGCCGTCGTCGATCACGAGCTTATCGTTGTACTCCTGAGTCTCCTTGATCTTAGCCGCGAGCGACTTGCACTGGTCGATCAAATTGCTGATCGTGTTGTTCTTGGTGATGACTTCGATGTTCACGGAATTAATGTCAGCAGCCACCCGTGCGATGGATTGTAGCCTATCAAGAACTCGCGTGATCTCCACTTGTAGTTTATCGATTGCGTCCCGTGTTTCTTGAACTTGGCCCTGTTTATCACCGACAGTCTCACACTTAAAGGTATGGTCAATGTCCTGCTTGCATGTAGGACAGCTATCGTGTGAAGAAAAGAACTCGATGTCAGCCGTGAGTTTGGCAACTTTATCAGCGAGTTGTACCTCGAGTCGTTGTAGCTTTTTTTGACGCTCGCCGATCGACTCTTGGTCTTCGATCTCGGCTTTAAGGGATACTGCTTTCTCGCTGAGTCGCTTAACAGCATCGCGCTCCTCCTCTATCCTGTCTGTGTTCTTATTTAGCTCTTCCTTGAGCTTCGCCACGTATGTGTCGTTGAGAAGCTTCGTGCTCTCGATGATCTGCGTCTGCATCTTGATCTTCTCAGACGTCAGGTCGCATTCGTACTCGACCTTGGTGATCGCGGCGTTGTTGCCTGAGATCTTTTCCCTGAGCAGTGAGTTCATCACCGAGAATATCTGGATGTCGAGCAAGTCTTCGATCACCTCGCGCCGCTGACCGGCGGGAAGCTCCATGAACGGGACGAACGAGGCTGAGCCGAGCACCACGACTTGACAGAAGCTCTTGTGATTCAGCTTTAGGATCTGCTTCTCAAGCACAGTCTGATAGTCGCGGTCCGCCGCCTCTTGGTTGAGCAGCTTACCGTTCTGGTGAACCTCGAAGACGTTCGGCTTCATGCCGCGCTTGATGTGGTATCGGTTCGACCCAATGTCGAAGTCGATCTCAACCAACGTATCTTTCTTGTTGATCGAGTTCATCAGCTGAGACTTGTTGACTTTGCGGAATGGCTTGTTGTACAGTACAAACGACAATGCATCGAGCAGCGTCGACTTGCCGGCACCGTTCTCACCTACGATGAGTGTGGTGTCCGACTGGTTCAACTTCAGCTCGGTGAAAGCGTTTCCTGTTGATAAGAAGTTCTTCCAACGGATTGCTTTGAAGTAGATCATTCTATCTCGTGCGCTTCAATGTATAGTGACTGGATGATGTTTTCAACGCGCTTCTTATCGGTGTTCACGTTCATCGAGTCGACGAACTTGCGTATGATGGTGATGGTGTCCTCAGCCTCGTTGACGATGTCGTTGTCGTCCTCAAGGTTCAGGTTGAAGTGATCCTCGACGATCTGGATGTCGGCGGGTCCGGACTTCTCGATCTTATCGATCACAAGGTCGAACCAGTACGGGTTGGTCTTGTTCTTGACGATCACCTTGACGTACGTATCCTTGTACTGCGCGGCGTCGAACACCAAGACCTCGTCCATCTGCTTGTTGATGTCGTCGTAGTGAAACTTAAAGAATATCTTATACGGGTTTTCGATAAATGTCAACCCTCGAGTTTCCGTATCCAGCACATAAAAGCCCTTAGTGTCTCCGTAATCAGACCAAGTGTATTGAGCAGGAGTGCCAAGGTAGTGAATGTTAGAGCGAGAGGAGCGAGTATGATAATGCCCAGAGCATACGAGATCGAACTTATCAAAGATCTTAGGATCATCGCCGTGTTCATTCACCTGTCCCCTGTACATCTCAAATCCGTTGAGCTCCAAGTGCCCCATCAGTATCGGGGCGTTGGTCTCGTCGATCGCCTTCATGCACTGATCGCGATTCTCGTCGCAGATCCACGGCAGCATGAATATCTTGGTCTTATCCGCGAAGATCATCTCCGCTGCAACGTTGTCGTATATGTTGATGTTGGGATACTTACGATCAAGCAGCTCACGAAGACTGTTGATGTCGTTCGTGTTCTTGAAGTACGTATCGTGGTTGCCGGCGATGATGTGCACGTCGATGTTGCGTCGGCGAAGTGGCTCAAGGAAGTCGTCGCGCAGGCGCTTCGCCGTCACATAATTAATGTACTTGCGGCGATCAACAAGATCCCCCAGATGGATAACAGTATAGATATCTTGACTATCGATCGTAGGAAAGAAAACTTCATCTAAAAACTTCTTCATCTGGCTCAGCATCACCGGAGAATCGTTTCTGATTCCCCAGTGTGTGTCCGTTATAAGTGCGATCTTCATTCAGGTAACTCACCAAAGTACTTATCTAGGTTGCCGGCGGTCTTCTTCGCCTTGATCTTAGCCTTCTTCTCCTCCTGCTTCTTGTCGTAGGTGGAGACCAAGTTCTTCATGTACTCGTTGTCGAGGTCGACGTTCACCGCGCGCTCGTCGCCGTCCATGCCCTGCTCAGCGAGCATACCCTCGAAGTAGAAGTTCTCAAGCGTCTTCTGCTTTATGTATAGGTGCTTCTTCTCACCGTTGATCCTCGCGAGGAACGCGTAGTAGATGATCTGTGTGAAGTAGGCGAACGGGTTGCTCGACTTCTCAGGATCGAAGTTGTCGAAGTACGCGATGCACTTCTCAAGCCCGTCGGCCACCATGTCCTCGCGAAAGGTGTAGTTCACGAAGTTTGGTTTGAGCGACAGGCGAAACGCGATCTTATACAGACACTCACCTATGTACGGTGGGATCCGCGGCTTCTCATCGCCGCGCTCCTTGGCCTCGAGCACGCGCTGCTTGTAGTGTATGATCTCCGTAAAGAACTTCTTGTTGTCGACGTAGTGTTTAGGCACTGGCTTATTCATAAATCCACCGTGTATATTTTATAGTCAAAGTCTTCGGAGTTGTAGATCTCCATGCGCTCGGTCAAGTGCTGGAGCGTGTAGTTGGTTCTGTCGCCGTGGCGAAGGTCGTCGCCTACGTCGTACACCGTCACCGAGTCTTTGGTGTCTGAGAGTCGAAGGCCTCGACCTATCGACTGCAGCAGCCTTATCCTTGACTTTGACGGAGAAGCAAGTACGATGTTGTGAAGGTTGCGAATGTTAATGCCGGTAGAAAAGGTGCCAAAGCTAGCCACGATAACAGCGTTAGACTCGCTCTCAACGATTCTTCTGACGTTCTCTCGGTCTTCTGCGTCGACTCCGCCATGTATGAAGAACACCTTTCTGTTCGGATCTTTCGACTTAATGCTATCATACAACAGTTTACCGTGTTTGTCAACAAACTGGAACAATAAAAGTGTGTTGCCCTCGGCTGAGAGCGTGAGGTTTCTCAAAAACTTGTTTCTCACGGGGTTTGAGACTATCCAGTCCACCTCGTCCTGATAGTTGGCCTTTGAGATGAGCTTCCTGTCTTCCTTCTTGTGCTTCAGTATGATGACCTTGATGCTGAGCTTCGCGACCTTCCCGTCGTCCATCAGGGACTTGGTGGTGGTTACCCTGTGGACTGGACCGAAGAGTCCGGTCAGCGTGATCTCATTCGTCAGCGAGCCGTCGAGAGTACCGGTGAACCCGAACCTGTACTTCGTGTTCTCCATCTTCTCCATGATGGTAGTCAGCGACTTAGCCTTGAACTGGTGCGCCTCGTCGCCTATGATCAAGTCATAGTCTTCGAAATAACCCTTAGGTAGTTTGTATATGCTCTGCCAAGTTGAGATGGTGATTGGCTTAGGCGAGCGTTTGTCCTGTCCAGAGAATACACTATGAACGTTAGTGGAAGAGTCGAAGCCATAGTCAGCAAAATCAGAGGCAAGCTGAGAAACAAGAGAAGTAGTTGGTACGATGATAAGAGTGCGCGCATTGTAGTACCTAGTGATGAGATAGATGATGAACGACTTGCCCGACGCGGTCGGCGAGAGGAACACTCCTCGGTCGCTGTTGACCGCGCGCATGAAGGCTTCGACCTGATAGCCCCTCGGCTTCATGGTTAAGTTGAGAGACTTGAGGAACTCTATCGTCTCCGCTTCGTCGATCTTTTTGGTTGGCTTAAAGCTGTCGTCGACGCTGAACTCGTAGTCGCGAGCTTTGCAGAACTTCCTGATCTCCTCGACCAGTCCGGCGTACGTGATCGCGGTGAGCGCGTTGAGCAGGCGAATCTTTCCATCCCAGAACCTGTTGCGGACGGCCGGCATAAACTTCGCGCCGGGAACTTCAAACGTTAGTTGGTCCGACAGCTCCTGTACTACTGACGGCTCGGCTTCGACCCTGAGATAAGTCTCATTGATCTTGCGAAGGTGCACCTTATCCACCCACCTTGAACCGCTCAAAGTCTATCGCACTCTTTATCAAATATCCTCTGTTGCTTATCGATTTTATAATCGCTTCAAGAGTGTCGACCTTCTCTTGCTGAACAGAGATCTTTAGGTTGATCTTAATGATGTCTTGGTCGGCGTCAAGGTACATCGGCAAATCGGACTTCAGTACGGACAAGCGGAAGGGTTCCCAACCGTTCGCACGCAAGTCTTCCTCAGGTAGGACGCCGCGGTAGTAGTCGATCTTAAGAAGCTTGAGTGTGCTTCGATCTTCTTCAAGCTTGCGCAGCAGCATCCTCTCGTCGGAGAACATCCGTAAGTATTTACTGTGCAGCTTTGGGATCTTTAGAGCTTCTTCACCGAGCTCGATGCGATTGATGTCGCAGTCCTGCGACCACAGGGCGTGGATTTCGTCCAGCTTCATAGTGTATCCTCACTCGCGTCAGAGAGACACGATCTTCATGATGTTGAATTTGAATCCAACCCTCGCGGTCACGTAGTTGAGGGCGGTGTCAGCCGTGGTGAAGTTGACTTCACTCAAGCTGTATGGGAACATGTTGGTGAACTGAACCTCGGTGGTCGGAGCCATCGAGCTGTTGAGCACGGTGAGCGTTCCGTCCGACACGGTTCCCTCGCCGGATCCTATCGCGGCGTTCTTGAGCGACGCGTACTGCTCGAAGCTCTCGGGGAAGCCGAGCTTCATGAGCCAGACGTATATCTCCAAGTAGTTCGCTAGGTTCTCATCGACCTTGAACGTCAGGATGAAGTCGCCGAAGCTCGGCTTATCACCGGGGATCTCCATCTTCTTGAACGGAGTCTGCACGTTTATGTACCCGATCTCGAAAGACGGGATGTTCGCGTCGGTCGCGAAGAAGTTGAGGTTCGGGGCGCGCTTGAGCTTAAACCTGAAGCCGAGCGGCGACAGAAAGTTCGTATCACCGGGTTGCGTGAAGAGCATCCCGGTGTTCGCAGCACTGATGGTGGTCGTTAAGTCTATGGCCATGCTTTATTTATCAATCACCCTCGTCGCATCTTGGAGATGTCCTCGGCGTCTTGTGAGTTGAAGACGGGAACCATGTTCGACTTGTGCATTGTCGCGATGCCCTTGAGGTTGCCGCCGGTGTAGACTTTGGCCTCGGGCTTTGGTGCGGAGCTCGACGACATGCCGGCGCTTTGGTAGTCGGAGCGATCGACCTGCATGGTGCTCTTGTACTCGTTGAGCCAGTCGCTGCGCAGCACGTCGCGGTCTGCCTTCTTGCCGCCCGTGACTTTGTGGATGAACTGAGCGTGCTTGAGCTTGGCCATGTCGACGCGTGGGAGGCTGCCGAACGACTTGGCTGCGCGAGGCTTCTTACGGGTCTTGAGGTCGTTGAAGTATACTGGAAGCAGGTGCATCGTCATTGGCGGGTCTCCGTGATCTAATCTTACCATTATACACTTTTACGTACAATTGTACACCGTTATTTTCGCGCTGAGTCACCAACCTGCGCTTGTTCATAGTTCAACCCTTCATAAAGAAGATTTCGTAGATCGCCGAGATCGTGAGACCCGTGACGGCCACCGAGATCGGGAGCATATAAGCTGAGACTACTGCGTAGATTTCCTGTAACATTTGACTACCCTTTCCAATCCATTATCTAGATCTTATCAAAGTTTTAAGAAAATGTCAATAGAAAAGTGCCGGTTTTAAGAAAAAAAATTGTGTAATCTTTTCAATGGGTTAGGGGTAAATACTCGATCAGGAGGGCTTGAGATGGAAAAAAGGGTGGTCCCAAAGTGCCGTTTTGGGCAGCACAGCTACTTCTCGGCCGAGGGCAGGTGGCTCCCGTGCTGCAGCTTTCCGGCCATGGGGAAGGAGTTCAAGGAGAGCATATTCTCAAGGGATGAATACCTATTAAAGAACAACGAGCGTGTCGACGAGTTTCACGACAAAGATTCTTTCTTGAACTGGATCGAGCACATAGAGACGAGCTACGAGAGCAACCTAGAGGTATGTAAGAATCGTTGTTCACTGCAGGCGCATGAAACCATGAAGAATCGCAGGGGCATGCGCTGGACGATGGAAGAGCTGGAAGAGCATGAATCTTGACATCGAGCTTTCTACGAGGTGCAGGCTTTCCTGTCCTAAGTGCATAAGGACAAGGCTCGTAGAAAGAAAGGAGCTTGAGATCTACGATTTTCCCGTGGATCAGTTTAGAAAGATCTGTGAATCAAAGAAGTACAGGAGCATGTTCTTCGGCGGAACGTACGGCGACTGCATTTACCATCCAGACTTCTATGAGCTTGTCAAGATCGCTAAAGAAAACAACATTTTTATCCAAATTCACACAAACGGTTCAGGAAAATCCCTCGACTGGTGGAAAAGCATATTCTTGCTCATGACTAAAAATGATGCTTTAAACATAGCGATGGATGGATTCAAGGAGACCGCTGGGATCTATCGTGTTAACTTCACTGAGAAGGACTTCTATAAGAACTTAGAGATATTTAAGCTGGCAAAGATTCGCGGGATAGAATGTGTTTGGACTTTCATACCTATGAAGTTCAATGAACATCAGATCGACGACGCGAAGAAGCTAGCTAAGGAGCTGGGAATCACGTTCTTATTGAAAAAGAGCGAGAGGTGGTATAAGAAAGATGATCCCATGCTTCCCAGTAATCCAGAACTCATCGCCACCCATGCCAGAAACAGGCTAAAAATATAGTTGACATTTCATCCCGCTCATGTATAATCATACTATGAGATTAAAACAGGGATAGACCATGATCATCAATACGGATTCAAGTTTTCTCAAGAAAGAAATCATCGAGACGGTCGAGAGGGAGTACAAAGCTAAGTACGTTCTCGAGTCTTGTCTTAAGTATAAAGACGGAGACTGGGGCAATAGACCGGCAGCCATCTTCTATACGGAAGAGGCTCATCCACGGGGATCCAACTACTTCGCTTTATACTTCAGGGGCGACTCGCTGATGATCACAGATGGACTTCCATCCATCAAGGACGTGGTGTTCTCTGGGATCGAGGCTGAGGGTGAGGTTGTCTATTCACGGTATCGCCACGATTTTCGTGAGGGTAAGAACGGAGCATTTGTAGATGGCGGACGAGATTATTTTAAGTATGGTGGCGATCGGTTTTCTGATTACAATGTTGTTAAGTTTAAAGTGGTGAAAGATCATCTGGAGATCATAGAATGAACAGACGTAGTCTATTTGGAATGTTTGCCCTATCGCCTTTGATGGCGGTTGAAGCGTTTGCTAAGGAGAAGCCGACGGGGGAACCATTAGCAGATTCAGTAAAAATGACTCTAATGGGAGCTAAGAAGAAAGATGGTACAATGATGTATCTTGGAAATAGTTCTTCTATGATGATTGGCAACTTTCCTCAATATGATCCGAATAAACAGGTATCAATGTCAGTGGGTGAAGATGGAAACCTATGGCTGAAGAGTAAAGACGGCGACTGGAAGAGAGTAGTCGTGGAATAAAAAAGGGGACCCCGAAGGGTCCCCTAAGTTCTTTAAGTAGCTTCTTCTGTTTATTATCAGAGAAGGTTCGACACGAGAACACGACGATAGTAGACGTTCGTGTCTTCTTCGAGCGCGCCGGTTGCCGAAGCAGCGGTTGCACCCTTTGCGAAGGGGTTCGGTACGATGCCGTAACGAGTCTTGAAGCCAATCTTCGGCTGGAAGGTATCTTGACCGACCGCACGAACCATCTGGAGAGGAACGTATGGGCAGTAGAAGAGACCAGCGTCGAACACGTTGGCACCCTTGTAACCAACGGTCATATAGTTGCCGGTGGTGTATGGGTCGATGTAGACACGGAAGCGGCCGTTAAGCACACCGGCGAAGGTGTTGCCTGTGTCGTCAACCTGAAGGTTGTTGCTGTTGAGAGCAGGTGCGTAGTCAAGAACGCCAGCCATCTGGAGTGCCGAAGCGACGTCCGACGAGCAGATGATGACGTTACCCTTACCGCGACGGGTGTCCTTCGCGATTTGGTTGGCTTCGCGTTCGATCTGGAACATCAAGCCCTTGAACTTTTCAACCGACCAACGACCGTTTGAGTCGGTGTCGAGGTCGAAGATGCCTTGAGTCGTGGTGCCGGTGTTGGCGCCGCGGACCGCGGTGATGTTGATCGAGCGAACAACTTCACGGTTGATTTCCGCGAGGATTTCCGACTGAAGGATGTTCGCGAGTTCTGTCTCAGCGTCGAGGCCATGGATCGCCTTAAGGTCTTGTGCGAGTTCCATGGTGTACTCTGCCTTGAGAGCGCGTGACTTCGCGGTCACGGTCTGCTTGTCGATCGAGAACGCCATTTCAGCGAAGGCAACGTTCGAGGTCGAACCGAGCGCTTCAGCCTGTTGGGTGTTCGCGCCGCCAGCAAAGTTGTAGATGTTGCTGTTGGCGAGGACGGTCGTCTGAGCGGTTGTGCCAGGAACTGTACCGACGTTCTTGTTGCCGATCGTGTTGGCCGAGGAGATGCCAGGTGAAGCGAACGCGGTGTTCGCTTCGTTGTACAAGGCTTCGTCGGTTGTACGAGCGGTCGAGTTGGCGTAGTTTGCGCGCATCGCGAAGATGAGGCCGGTAGGACCGGTCATCGGCTGGACGCCGCAGATGTCGTATGCGATGAGGTTAGGCATCGCGCGACGAACGAGAGAGATGAGGATCGGGTCGTAACCAGCAACGCCAGTGCCGCCTGCGCCAGCGTAGCCGCCGGTGCCGACAGAGTTGGTCGGTGAAGTTTCGAACAACGACTGTGGATTGAACATCGCCTGTTCCTTGATCGCGATCTCGGTGTTCTCGAGGATCTGCGCGGTGACACGGCGACGATGAGCGTCCTTAATAGAAGGAAGGTCACCGTGCTCGAGCACGGGCTTCCACTTATTAAGCAACTCTTCTTTAATGCTGAAGGTTTCCATTGTTGTCTCCTTTCGAGGGGTTCTAATTATTTATCCAAAATTACTTCTTAATTGTTCTAGAAAGCGACTGAACGTAGGCCTGCATCTCAGGTGCCACATGTTCCGGCTTCGCGGGCTCATCGACTGATTCGCTGAGAAGCTGATCAGCATTCACCTTGACGTCACTTTTAGCAAAGTAAGTTTCCTTGATGATGTTAGCTTTCTTGTTGAACTCTTCAACGGAAGAATAGTCAACTGCTTCAATCAACTTGGTGAACTTTTCCTTCTGGGTGTCTGTCATGCCTTCCGCAAGCTTCGCGGCCGACTCGGACACTTCCTTCTGGGAAACGATCTTAGTGAGCTCGATGTTCTTTTCAGTCGTCTCATTGACTTGAGACTTCAACTCCTCGACTTCAGCCATCAGCGACTCAACGACGCTGACTTCTTCGTTCGGGATGTCGATGTAGTGTTCAGTGAAGAGGTTGTGGAGGCCGGCAAAGAAAGACTCAGCCATCTCAACCTTGATGTTGTTCTCAACCGCGAGCTTGTTCTGCTCGAGCCACTCAGCCACTGCGTAGTTGAGGTAGGCGTCGATGTTCGACTCCATCTCTTCCTTGAGCGACTCGAGGGCTTGTTCAGCTTCAGCGGCGACTTCTTCTTCGATGCGAACCCTCTCGAGGTCGACGCGGGTCATGACCGCGGCTTCGAAGAGGGTCGAGATCTTATCTTTGAACTCTTCCGAGAGATCGAGCGAGTTGCCGAACACGAGGGCGAGGTCTTCCTTGACAGCCGAAGGAAGCGCCTTAGCTGCTTCTTCCGGCGCGCCGGCTGACTTGATCGATCCCTTGTTCTTTGCAGACGCGTCGCCTGTGACCTGCACGGATGAAGCGTAGTTGGCGTCGTTTGAAGAGGTCATCTCTTCAGCTGAGCCGATGCGGGCAACGAAGTCAGCGAGCTCTTCCGAACCCATCTTCGTCGCGTATGAAACCATGTTCCTGATAAGGTCTGAGCGAGACACGGTCGGCTTTGCGGCGATCGTGCCTGCGTTTGAAGTCTCTTCTTCGACCGCCACTTGGGTGTCGATTTCAAGATCTTCGTGGTTCAAGTTTTCTTCAGACATTAGAATACTCCTGTTTTTTCTTAAAGTATTTATAAAACTCAAAGATTTGAAACGAAATGCTTGAAGATCCGGAGTTGAGCCTCTTCGAGCTCCTTCTTGTTCACCTTGCGGGCGGACTCTTCAATGTGTTTCTTTGCTTTCTCCAGCTCCTGAGCCTTGAGCAGGCCGTTGTCCCAGACCCAATCTACGCCCTCCATGATGCCGTTTACGAAGGCGTTCGGGGCGGACGGGTCGGCGACTATGTCGGCTGCCGTGGCGAGGTAGAAGTCGTCCTGTACAACTTGGACGCCGTTCACTTCTTTGAGTGAACCCATGCCGCGAGTCGAGACTCCGAGCTGGACGCCGGACTCGATGAGGTTGCGGGCGATCTCACCCATCGGGGTGGAGAGGATCTGCGCCTTACCTATGAAGTCGTTGCCTTCCGGCACCAGCGAGACGATCTTGTGTGAGACGCGATCGAGGTTCAATGAGGGACCATCGGGATGGCCGAGCTCACCGAGTGCGCGTCCCTTGTTGACGTACTCCTCGTTGTACCTGTTGACTTCTCGGGCGACCGACTCGCGACGATACATGCGACCGTTGCGGTTCTTTACCTCAGTTTGGATGAACGGTCCGTGGATGTAGAGGTTCTTCTTGCCCTCCACTCCCTCTTCGGTTATGACCTTGACCGATTCGTTTAGTTCTGCTATGAGCTTCATCTTAGTTTCCTCAGTGTGTATACGCAAGCGGGGTCGCGAGCATATTTGCACCGGTGAGTGTGTCGGTTGGTTGCTTCTCAACGACCACGAACTCTGTGTTCGTGACCGTGACGTTGGCGTATACCGTGGCGTTCGCATAGGCGAAGTTGAGCACCGCGGCGGCTCCGGTGTTGATCACCCTTACGAGCTTGGCCGAAGCGACGTTGTTTGCCGAAGCAATGGATCTTTCAGCGCCGATTGGTTTGATTGAATTAGGCATCAAAGTCCCTGCTCTCTTGCGAAGTCTAAGAGATACTGAACACCTTCGTCGGTCTCAAGCATCTGTTCAAACTTCTCTTTGTTTTCTTCCGATAAAGTATCATACAACTTATTTAACAGCTGTTCAGCGACGTTTGCATGGGTCTGTGTGTCGCCACCGATCGGCTTGTTGCCCTGTGTCGGCGGAAGGGTAACCTTCTCCTTTGAGGCCAACGGATCGGACTTCATCTTGTCGATGCTGTCCTGCTGCATGTTCTCCTTGCCGACTACGCCGTGCTGAGTCTGAGAGGCGGCAGCTTTCGCGACGTTGGCTGCCGTCATCTCCTCGGCTTCTTGAACCTTTTTCTTGCCGCGAAGGATCTTAAAGTCTTGGCCGTCGATCTTGCCGTTCTTGTTCGCGTCGATCTTATGTTGGTTGCCCTTGAGCTCCTCGGCGGTGACCTTGATCTCCTTGCGGGCTGGGGTGAAGTACTTCACCTTAACGCGACCGGTGGTTGGATCGATCATCGTCATAGCTTGACGGGCCTTCTTCCCACTTTCGCGGGTGGGCATATCAACCTCTTCCTTGCGCATCGTGCCGAGCGACACCTTGGGCTTAGGCTTCACAGCCGGAGCTTTACCGTGCTTGACGACGTGCATGAAGTCTTCGTGCGAGCGACCGAGGGCGTTCTGAACCTCTTCCTTCGCGCCCTTGGCGACCGGAGTGTTCGCGTGAACTTCCAAAGCCTTCGCGACGTGCTTAGGCTCGATCATGTGCTTCTTGCCGTTCTCAAAGGTGATCTTATGCATGCCGTCGACCGGAGCTTTACGCATCTGGTTGATGATGTTCTTGTTCGCCGCGCGGTCCGACTCATCTTCGTCGTCGCCCTTCTTCTCAACGACGAACTCCTCACCCATGCGGTTCATGAAGTTCGCGTAGTTGGCGGCCATCGGTGAAGTCTGATCCATCGGCTTCTGAGGCTTATGCTCACCGCTGTAGGTCATATAGTCGTAGACGCCGTCGAGCTGCGACTTGGCGTATGAGATCTTTGACTGAACCCAAGCTTCAAGGTCGTCTGAATCGTTGATCATAGAGATGAGCTTGTCGGCTTTATCGCGAAGCGCCGAGAGCTCGGTCTTCGCCATGATGCCTTCAAAGTCGTAGTCGTCGCTCTCCGTGTCAACGTCTTCGTTGCGCTGCATGGCGTAGTAGGCTCCGAGGGCCTGCTTCATGCGCTGCTTCTTAGACTTACCGGCGAATTTAGGGTTCTTGCTGTGAACGAAGTCTGAGATGACTTTAGCGAGCGGAGTCTTCTTTGTGATGACTTCGTCGATCTGCTCAACGTCTTCCTTCATCGGCTTCTTATTCACGATGCGAGCGGTGTTGTTCTTATCTTTATATTGATTCAGAGCCGCGAAAGCTTTTGAGGGGTGAACTTTAACGTGCTTAATTGCGCCGGTGTGCTTGTTCTTTACTTCAATGTACTGATGCTCTTCTTCGACCTGCTCGACCTCTTCGTTCTTCATCGGCTTCCTTGAGTAGACATCGACCCGTGCGCTGTGCTCAGGCTTAACGTCCTGTGAAGTCATGGTATAAAGCTCTCCGCCCTTCTTATAGAGGTGCTTGAACTTTTCGAGCGGGGCGCGACCGCGAACGCGGTGTCCGCCGACGGCCTTCTTCTTCATCTCGCCGACTTTCTTCTCATAGTCGGGGTCGTCCTTGTGAACGGTGCCGATGTAGAGATTCGACCGAGCTTCATCGATCTCAGCTTCTTCTTCAACGTTCAAAGTCTTATCATAGGCTTGGGCCGACTCGCTGTCTTCATAGGACGCGGTCTTAGGATCCTTGCGCTGAGGTGAACCCTTGAACAGGTGCTCCTGATCGGTGACGCCGGGAACGAGGTTCTTGAAGTCTGGGTTGTGAAGGGCTTTGAAGTTCTTCTCGCCCTGTGAGAGAGGCTCTTGAACTTCCGTTATGCTTTTCTTAAGTTTGTCATAGAGCTTCATCGGTTTGTTCTTCCTGACTTGAGTCTTCGATGTTTGAATCCGTGTCGGAGGAGTCTACTTCGACTTCATCGCCGACGGTCATACCAAACATGCTCGCCGCGACGTCGGCGGTGATGTTTGATACAGCTTCCTGCGAGCGCGCTGAAAGCGCTGCGTCGACGGCCGCTTTGAGTCCGACGGCGTCTTTTGTGAACGCCGAGTGAAAAATATCAGAAAGTTCAGTCATAAAATCCTCCAAAATCTCATAGTATTTATAAAATTAGTACTGTTCGCCGGTTCCTGGGATGTTCGGCTTGTTGGCGATCGGCGGCGGTGGTGACGGTTGTCCCGGCTCAATAGGTGTAGTGAGTGGAACTTTCTCACCCGCCATCTCATCCATCATGTCCGCGATCTCCTTCTCATCCATCTTGAGGATGTTCTTACGGATCCAGAGGTCTGAGTAGTAGCGACCGATGTACGGCATCATCTGGTTGAGAAGGTTCAACCTTCCTTGCATCACCTCGATCTCCTTGAACTCCTCGAAGTGATTGTCCTTGTTGAAGTTGAAGTTGATCTGCTGCTGAAGCTCCGACCAATCCTCCTCCGAGCAGACGCCCTTGAGGATGAGCTGCTTCTTGAGAGCTTCAAGGAAGAGCATTGAGAACCTACGGCGCAGGCGACCAACGAACTTGGTGAACTTGACCTCATCGCGTGAGATCTCCGAGGCCCTGCCCAATACGTTCGCCGTCTCGGTGTTGAGCCTTGAGACCGGAACGTTGAGAGAGCGAAACAGCTTCATCTGAAAGTACTCGACGTCCTGCATCTCACCGAGGTTCTGACCGGCTGGAAGGGTTGTGATCTCCGTTCCACGGTTGCCCTCACGACGGGGGAGCCAGTAGTCTTCAAGCATCGTCATGTACTTGCGATCGTCGCGAACCTCGCCGGTGACAGCGTCGTAGACGAGACGATTCTTATGGCGAACCATCATATCGCGAAGGTACTGCTCGGCCTTCACCTTCGGTAGATTACCGACATCAATATAGAAAATACGGCGCTCAGGAGCGCGACTAATACGATAGATGACTGTAGCATCTTCGAGCGTCCTAAGTTGATTGAGAGGCTTGATGGCTTTCTGCAGGTATGAGTAGACCATCTGGTTGTTCTTGTCCATCAGTCCAGATGTGACGTGAAGGATCGAGTCGGTGGCTATGCGAAGGCCGCCGGTTGAGTTGTTGTCCTGCGCCAATCCAGCGTTTCCTGGGGCGGCTACGAACGAGCGATCTGAGTACACGAAGTACTCGCGCTTCGTCTTTTGAATGGTGATGGGACCCTTAGGCTCCTTCTTGACCTCGCGAACCTTACGGATCTTTCGCGGATCAAGGTATCGGATCTCTTGGATTCCGGCCCTAGGATTCTTCTCATCGATGATTACGTGGTAGTAGAGGCGACCGTCGACGTACCAGCGCTTAAAGATCTCATAGGCTTCGTTCTGGAAGTTGAACATCTCAAGGATGTGGTCGAACTCCTCGCGGATCTTATTCTTTACGTCGTCGCTGTATTCGATGTTGTCGAGGTTGATCTTGACCACTTCGTCCGAGTCCGTGTCGATGGCTTCATTGACGATGTCGTCAACGGCTCTCTCGATCTCGGCTTCGAGTGAGATCTCCCTGTACTTAGAAACGAGCTCAGCCTCCGTCCTCGCGGTCCCATCAAGATCGATGTAGGTGCCGTACATGCCTCCTGCGGCAACGACCACTGCACCATCGTCTTTTATCTCGGGAGCGAAGGACTCAAGAGGCTGCTCTTCTTTTCTCTTGATCTCAAAACCAAATAACTGCATAATGATTTCCTATGAAAGAGCCGCTATAGGTTTATTTATAGCGGCTCCATCAAAGTCGTTAGATCGCGCCGCCGGCGTTGCCGGTGATGCCGCCGACCACCTCGAAGTTGTCGTAGAGGAAGGTTACGTTGAACTCCTCCAGCTGGTCTTGAGCGTTCCAGTCAAGACCGATATTCGAGACTTCGACGGGGAAGATGCCGTTGAACTGGTAGGTCCTGAGCACTTCTCCGGCTTTACCGAATTGAGTCACCGTAGCTTGAGACTTATAGAGCGCAGGAGCTCCCGAGCCAAGCTTGTTGATGTTGCCTTCGTAGGCGTTGATCGAGTTGTTCCACTGTTCCATCGCGTTGCGGATGAGGAAGTCTTCGTCGTTCATGACTGTGACCGTCCACGGCGCGAAGGTGCGGTCTCCGGCCACGTAGATCTTGCGGCCGAAGTATGGAACTGCGATGTTGCCTATGGTTGAGGCCGGAATCTCCGCCCTCACCGTGAGGAATGGAACCTTGAGGTCGGCGATGGCCGAGACTGGGTTCGTGATGGTGACTTGAAAGAGTGCTGGGCGAGCGCCACCGAGAGTAAGTTGAGCCCTAATGTCGTTGATTGAAAATGCCATCTTTAGCTCCTATTATACCCTACCGACGATCTCATCGAACTGAACTCCGGTTCGCACCGCGACGAAGTTAAGCTGGATGAAGTTGATCGAACGCGCCGGCTTGATGTAGATGTCGCCCCAGAACTCGTTGCGATCGATGCGCTCAGGTGTGTTGTTGGTCTCGTCACACACGACTCGGAAGTCGTAGATGCCGCGACGGCCCTTAATGTCCCTGAGGTAAGGCTCGACGAGGTTGCGGAACGTCGCCCTAGTGAACTCATCGTTGAATTCAAAGAGGGTGAACTTCGCGGAGGTCGAGATCGCCTTCTCGAGGACGATGAAGAGGCGGCGAACGTTGATCCTATCGAAAGCCGAAGGCTTACCGAGAAGGGTCTTATCACCGTAGAGAACAGTTCCTTCACCAGGAAAGTTGACGACTGGGTTGATGTCAGCTTTATAGATGACGTCCCTGTCGGTTTTGTCTGGGTTGAAGGCGAGCTTCACAACGTTCTTGATCTGACCGCGGTTGAAGCCTGCGGGTGAGAACCAAGGATCCCTCGTGTTGTCGGTGCGAACGATCGTTCCAGCGACGTCGCCGTTCAAAGGAACCCAGCGATACGTATCGTTGTACTTGTCGTACATGTACTTGTATCCTGAATCCATGACGGCGTATGAGCTGTTGTGGACCGCGTTGCGGAAGGTCACCAATGAATCAGCTGGGCTGTGGGACGAAGTCGCGACAACGAGGCTCTTAGGAGGAGACACGAGAACGATGCAGTCCTTGCGAACTTCAGCGATGTTGTCGATGATCCAGTTTGCGAGACCCTCACCGAGCGCACCATACTGATTCTTTCCTGTAAGGATGAGCGAGACGTCGACCTGTTCGGTCTTGGCGAACTTGGAATACGCGTCCGTCAGGTTTGCCAGAGTCTGAGTCGTCTCAGTCACGCCGTCGTACCCGCTGCGGAACGACTGGGTGTAGGGACCAACCGTGATCGCCGTCATGTTGGAAGCGGTGTTTGAAGTCACGCCGGCCCTTGCGTTGGCGAACCAGACGTACTGCGACTGCTGGTTGATAACGGTCTGATAGAAGTTCGTCGCGCCGTCTTCGGTCTTTGCATCCGAAGCGCGTGAGAGACCTTTCCAGATCTCAAGAACTTGACCAGCCGTGCCGGTGAAGACGCCGTCTTCGTCGACAACCGCGACATGGAGCTCGTCGCCGGCGCCGCCGAGCGATGAAGTGTACCTCGAGGTGCCAGGTGCGGCATCGACGAAGTTGAAGAACTCCCAGTAACGGGTAACGGAGTTTGAGCTAACGTTCTGCGACAAGTTATAGGTGGTCGAAAGCGAGATGTTTGCCTGAGCCGTGTAGACCGTCGAGTTCGCAGTCACCGAAGGTGCACCGATCGAGGTGATCTTGATGTTCTGAGTGCCGAGTGTTGAGTTACCAGCTACCACGTAGTCGCCAACGTTAAGTAGGTTGACGATTGTGTTGGCCATCGTGTTGGCGTTGGTGTTCGAAGTGGCTGAAGTCACGACGATTTGAAGGGTGTTGCTGTTAATCGTAAAGCTAAAGGCCGGAACGCTGTCCGAGTTACCGGTCAAGGTGGCCGAGTAGGCGTTCGTCGATTCACAGGTCGAGATCTTCAAGCTGTTGCCTTGGTAGCCGGCGTACTTACCGATCCAGTATGCGTTTGCATCAAAAGTTCCAACTTGGTTATCGTATGATTCGCTGTTCCTTACGCTCGTGTTGGCGAAAGAGACTGAGCTGTTGACCGCCGCCACTGAGTTGTAGGCATTAGATGCATTAGAGCGAACGACGTAGAGCTGATTGCCGTAGGCCAAGAAGCTTGAGGCTGTGAAGAAAGTTTCGTAGTTGTTTGCGGTTGGGCGTCCGAAAGTTGCGACGAGTTCATCTTCGCTAGAGATCAAAACTCTCTCGTTAACCGGTCCCCACCTGAAGACGCCCGCGATCGCACCCTGAGTGGTTGACACCGCAGGGACGATGGTGGTAAGATCGACTTCAGAGACGTTGACGCCAGGACTTACTTGAAATGGCATGATTTTCTCCTTTGATCATAAAATTAGAGCAATAAATCGTATTCTTATTTATAAAAAGGCTAGTTTAGAAGCAGGCGGTCGAACTCGTCGCCTGAGACCGTCATCACGTCTTCTTCAGGCATACCGTCGTCTTGGAATCCGAAGGGAGACATGTTCTCCTCGATCTGCCTCTCGTTCTCCTCTAGGATCCTCTGTCGAACGTCGGTGTCCGACAATTCCTTGAAGTACTCTTGACTAACCATCCATGAGAACAGGACCAAGCACATGACCAAGTCGTCGTGATGGCCTTCTTCGGCGTTGAACGACGACTTATCCGCGACGTAGGTCGAGAGCTGCTGGATGACTTCAAAGTCGTTGAGCTTTATCTTATTCGACTCGACCAGAGACTTGAGGTTGGAGCAGCCTATCCTCTTCGTGACCTTCGTGGTCTTGACGCCGAGTCGACTTTGGCTTCCGCCCGAACCAAGCATGACTCCCTTTCGACCGCTGGTCTTAGTCGTGACCACGTTCTCGTACTCAAGGTCCTGGTGAAGGATGTTGACGACCTGCGACCCTATGTTCGTCTCAACGAGGACCCAAGCGCTGTTGTAGTACTTGGCCACGTTCATGATTAGGGTAGGAAACAGGAGCTCCGATATGCTGCTGTTCTTATAGGTCGCGACCACCTCGTACGGCACTGTCGTCGCGTCTATCACGGTGAAGGCCGAGCTGTCCTGACCGAGACCCTCGGCCAAGTCGACCGTCATGAAGTATTGGTGACCCTTCTTAGGCTCGGCGAAGACGTTGACTCCCTGCGCGTTCGTCTGCGGCGGGAAGAACACGAGCTTCGACAAGACCGACGGGTGGATGAGGGTGTTCGACGACCCAAGGAACTCACACTCGAACTCCTGCCTGAATTGATCGACCGAGGTGTTCTTGATCATCAGATCTTTCCAAGCCTCGTCGCGTCCCGGAACGTCCGACCAATGTACGTCGACTCGGGCGTAGGTGTTGCGATCCTGCTCGGAGTCGATCCAGATCTTATAGAAGAGGTCCATACCGTTCGGCGTTGAAGTTATGATGAGTTTAGTCGTTTGACCAGAAGATATCGTCGGGAAGACCGAGGCGAAGAACTGGTCTTGAATGTTGCGCGGAACGAAGGCGAACTCGTCTAGGTAGATGAGGTTGTAGGACTGACCGCGGATCGCGCTCGATGAGGTCGACGAGGCGAGGATCTTCGACCCGTTCTCAAGCTCGATGCTTCCCTTGTTCCACTCGACTATCCCCTGCTGCATCCACTTCGGAAGCCACTCGTAGGCCAGTTGAACCCTAGCCAAGATCTCACGGGCCTGCCTCTCCTTGTTAGCGAGGACGGCGACGTTGTAGTTCTCGTTGAAGAGAACTTTGTGAAGGAGGTAGCCTACGACGCCCGTGGTCTTACCGACCTGACGAGGCATCTTACAGATCGTGTACCTGTTCGCATCGAAGACGTCGAACATCTTGACTTGGTACTTGTACGGTGCGAAGTCTATGAGGCCTCGGTCGACGTTGACGATCTTAACGTACTTCTGACAAAAGTACTCCACGTCTCTCGAACATTTCAGGTACTCCTGCACCTGATCCGCGGTGAACGGTATCTTTACGTCGCGGCTCTTTAGGTTCTTATTACCTAAGTAGATCTCACTCATTGCTCTTTATCATCTTCAAGAGGTCTGCCGACGTCAGGTAGAGGTTGTTGTTCACGGTCTTTGGACCCTCGTCCTTGACGTCTTCGAGCTGCTTCTGCTTCTTCGCGAGCTCGAGTAGGTCTTTGTTCGCGTCGACCATCGTCTTCAATAAGTTCGTCACGACCTCGAAAGCCCTAGGCGACTCAGACTGCTTCGCGACGTCTATGATGTCCTCAAGTGCGTGTGAACCCTTGTTGATGAGGTCGTATAGGTTGCTGCGCGCGAATTCGTAGTCGTCGGTCGCGATCTTAGGTGTCAGGTCGGTTATCCTCGACTTACTCGGCATGTCGGGTAGGTTGAGCGACTGCCCTATTATATCTTTCTTATCAGCCACTTGGGAAGTCCGTGTTTGTGATCACATAGTCAAAGTTGTCGGTCTCATCTATCGACGTGTATGGAATGGTGTCCGCGAGAATCGTCGTCGGGTTTCCGTTTGCGTCTAGTCCCGGCTGGGTGACGACCCTGTTGAGGGCGAGGTTCGCCGTCATGGGAGCGAATGAGTTGACAGTCGCGACCTTGATCTGCTTCGCCTTCGTCACCGGACCGTAGAGGTACGCCTTCATGGTGAAGTTGATCGTCCAGATCAAAGCGCGCCGCTGGGTGAAGTCAGTCGCGTACGTATCCTCGATGTCGATGGAACCGATGACGATCGGGATGTCCGTGGTGTTCTCAAAGTCAGCCAGAAGCTGAGCCGATATGGTCCACTCAGGGGTGAAGTAAGGGAGGATCTGCTCGACTATCCTAGTCGCGTCCTCGGTCTGCTTCGTCATGATGGACATGGTGAAGTCGATGTCGTATGGAACGGGTGAGTACACCTTCTTGAGGACGCTGTTGCCCGATACGTTTTGGTTGGTATACAGCGGGATCGTGGTCTGAAGCTTCCTGTCGCTGGCGTACCTTATGCCGCTGATCTCGAAGCCGATCCTTGGAAGTATGGCCGCAGTCTGAACTATGCCGGTCGGGTTGGCTTCGACGCGGGCGAGGAACTTCTCCCTCGGTCCGTAGGCGATGGGAACCTTGAAGCTTGTCACCACGTTGCCGTTGGCGTCGAGCCTCTCGATCTTGATGTTGTTGAAAAGCGTGCCGAATATGACCACGTACTTGCGAAGAAGCGAGTGATAGAATGGAACTGAAAGCATTAGGTCCTATAGCCTCCAGCCTTTTCACTGAATGGGTCGAACTCGGTAAAGTCGATGAAGTCTTGACCCTCCGACTCAAAGACGTCGTTCTCAGCCTGCACGTCGATGGCTTCGATGTCGAAGCTCTCAAGGATGATCCTCTCGCCGGATTCAGTGACGAGAACGTTTCCGTTCTCAGCGAGAAGCTCGTATCCATCAGACTTAAGTGAAAGGGCGTTGTATACGCCGTCGATCTCGGTGATGCCGGTGTTGAAAGTCTCGCTGCTAGCTTCATAGAGCTCGCAGGTCAAGTCGTAGGTCTGAAGGGCACCGAGCTGATAGAATATAGGCTTGACGTCCGCGTTCTTAATCTGAAACACCGATCGCGTCAATGGAAACCAGATGAGGTCTCCTTCCTTCGGACGAACGTCGGCCGTGTAGTTTCCGACTTCTGCCTTGAAAGTCCTCTGAGCGATCGTGAACACGATCTGGTCCCTGACCTGCAGTCCAAACTTCGATAAGAACTCCCCGTCTCCGGTGAAGCCGTCGACGTTCCTTATGTAAGCCTCGATCAAGTAGGATGAGTTGTATGAGTATGAACCCTCCCTGAAGACGTCGTCGCGGTTGCTCGTGGTCCTAGGGATGTAGTATACGTCGATGCCGTAGA